>Ga0180433_10000097_pt1 | contig 138192 bp, 234 predicted proteins | sample SS_ome_8_FD_132980 | JGI IMG/M metagenome (GOLD analysis project Ga0180433, IMG submission 132980) | Hypersaline lake sediment archaeal communities from the Salton Sea, California, USA - SS_1_D_1 metaG | ecosystem: Environmental > Aquatic > Non-marine Saline and Alkaline > Hypersaline >... | reverse complement strand
GCGGGAAATTCATGTGAGCTTTAACCCGTTGATTGCCCATTGAACCTTCCACAGTCCAGGTAATTGTGTCTGATGCCACAACCTGAATCAGGTCATCGTCAAACAAGATGTCTGTGGAAGGCGTTTCCACTTGGATCTGCAAAGCGGTGGCTTCATCGGAGACGAGATCCAATTTGTCTCTTTCGGAAGACTTCATGCGGACGAAATCTATGGTATCACCAAGCTCGTCTAAACCCTCGCCGTCAGTATGGGCTCCGATATTGTGGAGGATGTCGTCTACAGCTTCCGTTTTAATCGATCCGTCATCCTCCAAAGATTCGGCAAGACGGTCGGCAATGGAATTGGTGCTGCCCTTGGCGGATTGGACAAGAATGGTATTGCTGTCCACAACAGAGTTGATGAGGCCCTGCCGGAATAGGATATTCTTCAACGGTAGATTGTCAAAATCTACGTAATAGGGCTGCATCGCCTCGTAGAGGACATCGGATATTGCATCAATGTTCGGCATCTTACTCCTTCGTGATTTCGTCGATCAAGTCACCTAAGCTATATAGGTTGTGCGACAAGAAGGTTTGCCAATCCTCCTCAGTAACTTTCTCCTTCGGCTTGTGCTGCTGGGCCCAATTGAAGACCCCGGCCCAAAATTCACCGTAATCCCCGAGGATTTCTTCATCCGGCTGAACATCCTTCAGGAAGTAGTAAACCATCTTGCCGGTGAAATCATCTGTCTGGTGACCATACGACGCTCGGATTTCCACGTTCTTGTTTCCAGGGTGGTTGGCATGGTTCACTAGACCCGCATAACCCAGCGGCACAATATAACGATTGATCTTGCGGTCGCAGGCAGCGAACTTGTAGTCCTTTGCATAGGCTGTGCATTGATCCGCAGCCGAACCCACCTGGACTTGCACGCCCCGTATGGGCAAGGTAGACCCCGCTTTGATGGGCGTCTTGGCAAAAAGTCCCATGCCTGCGTCGGGGATGGTTGATTCCTTGATATAGAATCGATCATCCTTTTCTTGCATCAAGATCATATCTCACCGCTTTCTATCGCTGCATTCAATTCGTTAAAAGTGACAGCTTTGCCGAGGAACTCGGCAAAGCTGTCCAGAAAATGTTTCTGTATATCGTTCTGGATCGTCTTTTTGAGTACGTCGCTACTTTTCGCAAACTTCTTCGCCCGCTCTACGTCTTCCGGGTCCAAACCCCAATCGAAGAGCGTATCGTTTACGTAAATAACCTTGCATCCGTTGTGTTCTTTTATTTCTAATTTCATTACACAAAGCTCAATCGCCAGTTCCAGGTAATTTGCATTTGGTCTGTTTTGTGTAGCTTGGGAAAGGTTACCATGCTGTAAAGATCTCCATTGGCCATCACCAGAGCCATTTCGCTCAAATCATGTCCATTTCCATCCTCGAATGTGAGTACGGAGGTGAAAATTACCTGCGTAGGATTATCTGGATCAATCTGAGAGGCCACCGGTTTTTGCACACGGGTGACTCCAAAGAGCCCCGTGCGGCTGGCAGGTACGAATTTTTCCACTTCGCTGCTCACGCCGTTGGTCCCGAATATCATGTACATGATGTAGAAGGTGTAGACATCATCAACAATGTTGGCCAAACTATTTGCCAGGGCCATCTTCCCAGTGGTCAAGATGGTGTTGGTGAATTCCAGCCGCTCTTTTCGGCCATCCTTGTGTTCAATGATGGCTTCGACGACTCCTTTGGGTTTCATGGGTTCGTTTATCATTTTTCTCCTTCTGGGGCCCATTCAATGGCGTATGAAATAGCTTCTTCTTGTCCTTGGGATTCTTCCACTCCACTGCCTTTATTATTTAGCATGTGTGCCATTAAAGGAGTGGCAGGAGCTTCTTCAATCGAAATTTCTATTACTTCGTTATCACTTCTGTCCAATTTATCTTGCTCCCAAATGGTGTTCGTGGCTTCTATCTTGCCGAAATAGTGTCCGGGCACGGGGACGAGTAGGTGGGGTCGCTCATCAATGTCTGCTTCCACTTTTTCGTATTGCAGAATACTGTAGGTTACGCTTGTGCCACCCCCAGGTGTCAGGGTTTTCCAGCTTCGATAGGGCCCGCTCAGGGTAATGGTTTCTGCATCCCATTCGGATACAGCGTAGTATTCGCTATCAATCAATATCAGGAAGTTTTCCTTAAAGGAGTCATTTTCAAGCATTTCTGCTGGTGGGTTGGCTCCATTGTTGATTTCCAAGTCAGATTCAAAGTCTGTGGTTCCCGTTTTCAGCTTCAGGCCCCTGTAATTGAAGTACCCTCGGGCACCATCAACCAATCTTCTATAGCCGGTAATGGTTGTTCCGCCCACGGCGGCAACGTCGTAGTTGGCCAGATACAAGTAATGGGTTTCATCGTAAACGTATCCAGACACGGCATACTGCGTACCGCCCACGTCGATGTAGTCTCTGCCTGTGCCGCTGCCTGTGCGGAAAACATCCCGCACATCTGTCATGGTGGAATCTCCGGTGAGGTCTACAACACCTCGGCCCGTTTTCTCCCAGGCACCTGCCGAACTGGTCGCTTTGATGTTGTCGTCGCCGTCATAAAGCGTGTATGGCATGCCCGTTTGCACGGAGGTGGGAAGTGTTCCAGGAGTTGAGTCTTCAAGCAGCAAACTTCCATCTGCTTGAATTTCTTTGACCGTGTACGGTGTTGCAGAATAGGCTGGTATTTTAACTTTCCACGCACTGCCAGCATCAATGTGGTGCGGGTTGTCATTTACGTCCCTAGTTGATTTAACGTTGATTTCCTCAAAATCGACAGTTGCGTCTGTTAAACAGAATTCCACCAACACATCTACAGATCCCAACTCATAGATTTCGTTGGACAGGCGAAAGGTAAATTCTTGTGTGTCCAGAGGGCTTTCTCCAATGCTCCCCGAGATCTTGGTTACGGTTGCATTGTGCTTGTCGGGTTCGCCCAATCTGTAAGTGCCAGAGTTGGCTGAAGGTGCCAAAACCTCCAGATAGTTATTCCACATAACGCCGGGAGGCGAGTCCGGGGATTGATGATTCATCCCAATGCCTTCGAGTTTAATGTCGGGCGAGAAGAGGACAATTTCATCGTTATAGGCAGTGCCACCAGTTTGGGTAGCAACTGTTGTTTTGAGTGCCAAATCATTCCTGTCTATTTCTTTGGCAAGATTCATCGTCCTCATGAATATCATCTGAGCGCCTCCCGCCACAGTGATTTCATCAGTGTTGATGTGGACGAGTGCTTCCACCGTTTCTTCTGGCAAGGCAATGTATTCATTGACTGCACCTGTGAAGTTGATGGCATGTGTAACGGCGTGGAACGGAGTGAACTCTTGAAGTATTTCCTGAGTTTCCAAAATTCTGTCATTGGACAATCTCTCAACTTCGACATCTACAATGAACTTACTGCTTTGGCAATAAAGGCAGGGGTCCAAGAATTGACAATCGATGTCGCAGGGATTGCAAGACTCCCTGGTGCTACCGTTGTACTCTTCCATGTTGTAAATGTTTTCGGAGTATGGAAACTCCGTTCGCACCCATCCGTAGATCAGCGGATCGTGATATGGGTGCCTCGTAGGAATGACCACATCAAACATGGGGTCGTCTTCCTCGATTACTCGGACGTTCCAATTTTTTAGAGGGCAATCTTGATCTCTATGGTCTCTCTGATCGGCGAGAGGTAATTCCCTCACATAATCCTCAATTGTTTGAGCGGCGGAATCTGGCACTGCGGTATGTGGATAAATGACTCGGATGGTGTCACCTTCTTCCAAAACAATCGGATTGTAAGATAGCTCATGCCCAATCCATGTGATAGTTGTTTCGCCTTGATCTGTGTCAAAGACTAAATAGTCAGTTGTGAGTTGTGTCCAACTATCACTATCCGCAGGCCGATAGTAAACTTCACAGTTGGAGACATCTATGGGGAGGACGGCATTCTTGTCCAAAACGAATGTCAATTCATCCTCGTCTTCAATATCAAAAGCTTCCTGCCATGTGTACAAAGAGATGACCTGCCACAACTTGGTGAACTTGGTTAGGTTCATCCCAGCAAGGTTGAACGCTTCTTGCAATGCCGACAGCGTACCTTTTTTCTTGAAAAGTGGTATTGCTCGCTTAACTTGTGCTCGCCATAGAGTGGGGTCATCCGACTTGAGTCGCAGGTTGAATAAGTTACTGAGGTAGGGTATGAGCGACTCGTGGATGGTGTTGGCGTCTTGTAAGTCAACCATTTGGTTCGCCATATCTTCCAGGAAGATAAACCCCTTGGCGATAGCAGCATTCAATTCATGGAAAACCCGTGGGGCAATGTCTGAGTCACTCAGAGAGGTTTTGTACACCTCGGGAAGATAGCGATCTAGAAGTGTTTCGTACTTACCCTCGGGCGTGTAGTGAGAAGGAATGCTGGTTGTGAGTTGTGTGTCTCCAAAGAGAGTGAAGTGCGTGTGGGCAGTCAATGAGTCGCCAGCAGGATTGGGTGTCCAAGTCCAGCAAATGAAATAGTCGCCTTCCCGGACCCCTTTGGGTTCCCAATGTAGTTCATAGTGGCCGTACTGAGGATTGCCATCTGCATCTTCATCTATGTGAATGATGAACGCATTATCTGTGTCTGAACTAAGCCAAGCTGGATCTTCTGAGGTGCCGAATTTAGCTACAACTTCTGCGGAACGATAATAGATGTTTTCCTGTTTGGCGGAAACCACCAGAGCCTCTTGCGCTTGGGTTAAGGCAAACAAATTGTCGTCTGTGGGTGAATCGCATGCGGCGGCTCTAGCGGCTTCATAGGCCGTCCACTTCTCACTTTCATATAGGTTTTTCTCGTACTCTTCGGCATTGGGAGCATTTTGGTCTATCTCAACATGGTAGATGACCACTTTGTCTACCTTGTACGGTCCCCCTCGTGCCTGATATTCTGCACTATTAAAGCAGCCATCGGCATCAGGCGTCGGCAGATCAAATACTACCTCGTCTGTTATTTTCGGTGATTGATTTATCCTTTTCAGCGCCACGGTGACTCCCCTTAGGTGTACGAGAACGATATGTTGATGTTGTCGGGCCGCACTATTTCGTAATATTTGGTGGTTACGGTGCTTCCCGAATTATCTTCATCGTCTGTGGTAAACTCGATTGTGTAACTATCCACCTGCCTTACTTGCGAAAGCTCCTTAACCAAGTCAATGTCTTTCAAAGTCTTTCCATACTCCCAACGATGCAAACTGAAAAAGGCGTTAGTGCGGTTTAATATGTTTTGCTTAATTTCTTCCTCGAACTTCCTGTAGGACTTGTCCAGCATAACTTCGATGCCAACATCGGCGTAGATAATCATACCATCACGGATGCAAACAAAATCTGTTAGCATTTTCTTTGCGTTTATTTCATTGGCCAATTCCACCTTCAATTCGCTGCTGGTTTTCTCCAAGTCCATGACATCTACTTGGGCTAAAACATAAAGGTCTATGATATTTCCTGCGCAACCATGGTTCCTCAAAACAGCCGTTGATCGGCCAATCTTACCGTTGTAAGGCGAGGCGAATTGATCCGCTAGAGTTTTGTAGTCCAGACCGGAAACTGCTCGATTCTGCACTCTGAGGTAAGCGGGCAGTTTGGCTCGAATGTCTTCAATAGTGTCACCATCATAGCCATATTTGCCAGGGGAAAAGTTGCGAAATGTAATGGGTACACTGTAATCCAACCCTGGAACATACACCTGTCTTTGTACTTGGGCAAAGTCTGTAACGATGTTCCCTCGGGTGCCGCCGCCCACTCTGTAGGTGACTGTAATTCTGGAGCCACGAGGAGGCATTAAACCCGCTCTGTTGTTACCGAAGACAACGTAGGCCCTGTAGTCAGAATCGAACTCAACACGAAATTCCCTCCTGGGTTGAGAATCTGTGAAATAATCCACCCTCGTCCACTGAATGCCATCGACTGCCACACGCACAGAATCATAAATGACTGGATAATCACCCAGCACTCGTGTCTGCGACACCTCGCCAGTGGATGTCATGACTTCTTCATAGGTGTGACCTTCCAGGCCAACAATACTGCTGTTGTGGTCAGATCCCGCTGAAACGATTATGTCTTGGTCGAAAATGGGGTTCCCACTTGAGTCTGCTTGGAACAATTCAATTTCTAGTGGCTCTCCATCAGCAGCGAGGCTAAAGGGGATGGGGGTGCTCAAGTGAATGTCTTGCGAAAAAACATTATTGAGATGTCCAGACCATAGAGACTTTGCCGCAATAGGCGGCAAAGGCTCAAAACCCACCAATTTGGCAAGCCTGAAAGCATTCTCGGCTTCTGCTACAGTGTCAATGAATATTTCATTGGCAATTTGGTCCATCTTGAAACTAAGGATGTCTGCTAAAAACGCCCAGTTTTCAATCAACATGATGGCAATATCAGATTCCACGAAGTCGTTGAATGTGTTGGGCAAAATCGTTCCTTCTGAGCCGAATCTTTCCCTAATGAATTCCACCAACTTGGTCTTCATAGACCAAAAATCTTGGGCCGTGTAGTTCAAGTTGAATATTTTCGGGTTTCTGATTCTTTCAGATTGATCGTAAGGTGCTATCCCTATTGGGCAGTTGTTATCATAAGGCATGTTACTCTCCAGTGAGTGGAATCTCCAATTTCAGTTCTTGAACATCGCTGATGTTGTCCGGGTCGTAGAATTTAATCTTAATGCCCAATATGTGCTCTCGTTGGCTCATATCGTCTTCCGGGTTGAGGTCTTCCTCTGGCAAACCATTGGTTATATCTATCTGGTCAATGGTCACTCTTGGTTCCCACATATCCAAGGATTTGATAATCATTTCCCTTGCTTTATCTACTGTTGTGGGATCATTCGGGTCAAACATTAACTCTTTAAGTGGCGTGCCGAATTCCGGCAGCATAACTCGCTCGCCCGGAGTGGTCAAAAGGAGAGAGAGCATGTCCGATTTTACTTGGTCTATTCCACTTTGCGTTCTGAGCAATCCCCTCGGATGTTTGATGATTGGATATGGTGCTCCTAAAAACTTCATTTCTCTCCTTATTCGTTGCTACACATAAATGGATGGAGGTGGAATACGGATACGCAGGGATCATCCGGTCTGAAACTTGCAATGACTCTTGTGCTTGCTTTAAGTCCGCCACTTGTAAGCACGGCCACCAACCCTGCACACGGATTGTCGTCAGGGCAATCGTGATCCACAAGTAAGAAAATTCGTTCTTCTGCGAAGAATATGTGCAATCGGGCTTTGTTGTAGTAGATGTTCTCGGTGACTTCAATGTAGTCGTGACTGACGAGTACGATCTTGTTGGAGTCGATTGGCTCTCCAACAATAGTGATGTGATCGCAGCAGGTTGAGCAAATGTAAGTGCCACCCACTCGTAGATACACATAAGCCTCACAGCTATTGGGGCTTTCTTGATACCGATGAATATGCGGCCCACAGGGGTTGTCATATTGCGGACAAAAGATCTGGATGTACTGTTGTTGGGTTTCTTTCTGACTGAAGAAATCGGCCATCATAATTTCCAAGCCGTAACCGGTACGCAACCTGATATACCCTCTTTTGGCATCCGGGTTAGGCGCAGGCTCTCTTTTTCCCGGTTCGTATCCTTGAATACACGGATCTTCAGGGTTGATCTCTTTTCGTGGTGAACAGTGGGGCGTGCCATCGTCGCACATCTGAATGACGTGGTTGCTTGTGCTGGTCATCCAGATTCCACGGTGCTCTCCAGCAATGCATTCCGGAATAGTGTGATCGCAAAGCTTTATTTGATTTCCGCAGGCCGACATCACCTTTACGTGATTCCAACGACTTCGTATTTCGGGTGGATCTTCCCAATCGCTGAATTCAACAAAATGCCCCGTCATGGATGTCCAATGTGTTCGGCCTTCGCACTTATTGGTGCAGCCCCAATCAAAAGGCATGAGGCTTCTTTCCCAATTTGGAATCCCCTCTGGTTCTTCTACCTTGTCGTCCATGAGGAAGGTGTGCCCGCCGTAACTTAAAAACTGAATTCCTGTCTGTGGGAGATCAGCCCGGTTATTCTGAGGTGTTCTGGGGCCTTTGTAAGGTCGGCATTCATTTTCGTGCTTAAACCAGGGGTTGGCACACTCTTGCTTCGCTCCTGCATCACAGTCGGTGGGTTCTAACGGTTCGCAGCAATCTACAAAAGGGTCGTCGCAAGAAGCACAGTTGCTTAAATCGCCGCCGCCGCAACCAGCACAGCCGCAATCAGGGTGGGCCCATTGCCCACTCGGGTGCATGTGATCGTCCTTGAAGATCATCCAGCCACCGCCACCCCCACTAAGAATCTCTAACCTTTTCCATCTGCGATTACACCAAGGATCGCCATCAACGCCTTTCCACATGTGCTTTTCAGGAGTCTTGAAGCCGTAGATGTGTGGTGGGTGGATGGGAAGTTCTTCAATTTCTTCCCCCGTCATTGTTTTGTCAGCATCGGGTCCGTTGTAGCTTTCCGTATTCCATGGCGGTAACACCTGCGATTCATCATTGGGCCCAACAAGGTATCCGTGACGATGCCCTTCCCAAATACAGTAATATTCGGGAATGGTATAATCCCAAGTGTGCTTTCCTACCGGGCCCCTATCTCTTGGCCATGTGGTGCCAATGTAATAAGGCGTTGACTTGGAACCACGCTCAAATATTACGCATATCATCGAGCTTGCCGGTGGCACCCAAGGAGAGCCAGAGTCGTCGAAGCCAGAGAGGGTAGAAATGGGCCAAGCCCAATCCAGGGCTTTCACTCTTGTGTCTGGGTGGTTCAGAAGTGGACTGTACATACGCACTCGACCCTGCTTTAGCGGGTCGAGTGTATCAATAGAGAGAGCGGTGTACATTCCAAAGAATGTTTCTGCCTGTGGCTGGATCTTCCATCGTTTTTTCACCTCGCTTTGGGCAATACGTTTCATATCGTATCCCATTTCGTAGAACTTGTCTTCTACGGCCTGAATACGACCCTGAATTCCAGTGACCCAATCAACAAGGCTTGCGGAAGCACCCGTGCCTCGCTTGGCTTGTTCGGAAGCCGCTCTGGCAGTTCCGTCAGTTTTTGATCCTAATCCTCTTGGCATTATTTCTCCTTAGCACGGTGGCCCATCGGCTGAATCCATTGGGCGGTAAGCCAGATCGTCCGAACCGAGGTGTTGGTCAGGACTGATGTCCACACCGGGTACGGGCAGCACCACCTTTAACGTAGTTACATAGGAGCCTTCCTTGATCTGGTGGTTGACGCCCATGACCTTCCAGAAGCGATTGCTCAACACAGTGTTACAACCACTGTCTGCAAGGACCATCCAATCACCGCAGCCATCCCACCATGGTCCCGCAAGGTGGAATGGATTGATTACAACAATGCAGGCATATGCCTGATGAATAAACTGAGAGGCTACAAATTTGTATCCAGGGTTTCCCTGGATTCGAAGTTCTGCTTCGATGGGCTGGATGCCTTCACGTCCGACATTGGCTTTGTTGTGGGCCATTTGAGATTTTTCCGTTTCATCGTACACATCTTCAGTGCCATAACAATCTACGCCTTGTCGGGTTAACTCAACACTCTGTTTGATACCGGCCTTGCTTCCCCCTTGGGGCGCACAACCCTGCGGTCGTCGATTGTCTTTCTTGACACCCTTCGAATTGACCGGACCACCTTCGCCACCGCCTTGGGCCATCAAAGCGAAACCAGCGGGCCAGTTGATATTGGGATTGAAACTGATGACATTGCTGCACTTGCCGCCGTTTACAATGAAGCTACCAACAAATCTGCCGGGATTACACTGAGCCTTTTCGTCACATTCCAATGAATTATCTTCCCATAAGACCGTCGTTGGGTTGGGCTCTAGAGTGTCCCATTGAAAAAGCAAGCCTTTATCCCTGGTGGTTCTGAAAGGTTGGGTCCATCTTGCAATTGTGCCCATTTTGTTTTGATTGTCATATGTCCATGAGGAAAGCGGGCCTTCAGCAAAGCAGGGGCATGCGGGCTTGTAGTTCCAGGTGGTGATGGTTCCGTCATTTTCCTTTCGCAGGAACTTAACAGCGGCCTTGGGTTCATTCTTCTGTAGCAGATCTGTGATGGCGGGCTTCAAGCAGACCTTGGCATCATCACTTCCAGTGTGTTCGTCTTCACGAGCAACAAATGAAATTTGGAAAGCGTCGGTTCCAGTGATGTTGTATTTTACTACGCCATCACTGAAGCTGACTTCCAGGTTGATGGGGACGAAGGTGACAATGGGCGAAGCCTCAAAATCCCAATTGCCGTCGCAGTTCTGAATTGTCCAGCCCCATTGCACCTGGAAGAAGTATTGGGCTTTAGTTCGGTCCAGACATTTAAGAATCTTTTCCACAAACAGGAAAAAGGCCCCACCCTCTTCATCAATGATCTCTAGTTTAGCCTTATGGCCATCAAATGTACCATACTCAAAGCTCTTTATGGCAGCGTGGTGTGGTTCGCCGAATTTGTTTACAAGCCAACACGATTCATTGCCCACGGTGATAATTTCATCTTCCATAATGCCGCCTGGACTGCCTTTGGCGAATCTTGCCTTCACCCAAGGAGCTATATTGTCTCCGTTTACTGGAAAAACCAGCGGCACTTGTCCGTTACACGTGAAATCTTTGATACATCCGATGAGACATGTGGCTTTTGCATCGCCACCTGCTCTCACACCACCAACTGTTGGCATAGATCCTCCTAAATTCCATAAACGTTTATCGGCAGACGCACGTTGACCCCCGCCTTAAATTCCCAAACATCTTTCATCCCATTCATTTCTAGAATCTTCCACCAAAAGTCCACGGTTCCATACATGTATTTGGAGGCCAAATCTGGCCTGTATTCCCAACCCGGAGGAACAACTGTGAACTTATCTTCATCGGTAAGTTTCGGCTGTGTCCTTTTGTAGGTGGTGAATGTCATTTTTGCCAATTCGCCATAATAGATTAGTTGAGAATCCGCATATCGGCTAGAACCAGTGACGTATCCTCGGTCGGGTTTTGAGTGCGGAACATATGTAATACTATTGGCCATGTTATTTCCCTGTAAACAAGATTCTTCTCTGCCCAGGCAGATCCGGGCTTTTGTACACCACCTCCCAAGTCGTATCTACATCGAACTTCCAGGGAATATAGGTGTTCTCATCCCACGCCACATCGATAGGAAATTTCACTGAATACTGTTTCAGCACCACACACAAATGCTCTCGTGCCAATAATTCACCACATTTAATTCGGCAAACGGGTGGCGGCACAAAAGGAGCCCCACTGATGTCATCCACTCTTGGATAAACTGCGCTTTCCAAAGCACGCAGGTGATCTAGATTCTTTGTCACGTCATCAGGGTGAGTCACAAAAAAGTGCAACTGCATGCTGATCGTGCGGTTATCGGAGTGCGAATAGGTCTTGAGCGGGAATGCTCTGCCGATGATGGGTTCGTCATTGTAGGAGGCCGACTTGCTATCGCTGATGTCTGGCAGTGAATATAGATCGACCGTATATTCCATAGAGTTGCCTACCGGAATTTTTATCCAACAATCTTGCAGGGCGACCAATGGTCCGCCAGGAACGGTAGCTTTTGGCATGTTTCTCCTTAGTGCCAGGACAGGCTTTTATTATATAGTTAATGGTGGGCTATTAAATTAGTTTACGCCATCGTTGATGACTTGATTGGCGGCATTACCGGCGTGACGACCGAACTGCCATTTACCATAATCGGTCGATCCATAGGTGGTAGTGTTGGGCGCTGTGGAACCCTGAAGTTGTTGTGGCGATTTGCCTGATAGGGAACTTCCAGTGTTTGGAGTCAACAGCCCCTTTATTTCGACTAGGGTCTCGCTCATTGTTGCTAGGTGGTCCACCTGTTGCATACTTGCGTCTTCAATGGCTGTCAATTCGCTGCTGTTCAGTTTGGTGGGGCCTGCTTCAGCACCGATTTGTTCTTGATGCATTCGGTCATACACATCTGTAAGCGGAGCGGATTCCACTTGGGGTTGTGCTACGCCTTCGTCATCTACCTGCGAGGCGAATGGAAGGGTGGTAATGGCGCTAAGGGCATTTCCTGCTGCCGCTGCGGCCATCATTCCAACTTTATCTTCCAGATCGGGAATTCCACCGGCAGTTGCGGGAGTTACGGTCACTCTTTCGGGGCCAGCCTCTCCAACCATCAATGGTGTGGGGGCTTGGGCAACAAAGCTTCCGCCTGCGGCCATGCCTTCCCATATTTGACTGCGGTCGGTGCCCCTGCCCCATCTATCCAATCTATCTACTGGGGAGCCACCTGTCCCACTCTGTTCGTATCGGGCGGCTCTGCGATTCAAGCCGGGATCGTAAGTGGAACCGTAATCTACGCCAAATTGTTCATGTCTTGCAGCGCCCAACGTCATCGTGGGTTTGCCAGTTGCTTGTCGTCTGGCTTGCTCGGCACCAAAGTCGGGTGTCATGTCAGCCATCGCTGCGTCAAATTCCCCCGGTGCAACTCGTGTGTTGCCAGAACGACTATGAACTCCATGAGTCAAGTCTGTGAAGTAGGCCGCTTGCTGTTCGGGGGAAACACTCTCGCCCGGCTTTAAGTTGGCGGTTGGATCAGTCCACTCGCTCAGAGGTTGTCCGCCAACGACATCTCCCTTCCTTTGCCGCCGCATGTATTGTGCTTTCTGTTCTGGCGACATGTCGGAAGTCCACACAGCACGCTCATCCATTCTCGCCCTTTGTTCGGGCGGTAGGTTATCAGTCCATACAGTTTTGTCATCTGCTGCTACTGTGGCATCAGCAGTTGGATCAGTGAACCTCTTTCTCTTGTAGCCTGTTCGAGGAGCACGATATTGTGCTCGCAGGTCAGCGAGATCTGTGCTTCCAGCCCCGCCCCTCAGAGCACGGGAGGCTTCAGCCGTGCTTAGTTGGGATTGTTCGGTTTGAATTCTGGTGTGTTCTTGAACTGCTTCTTCTGGCGTCATTTCTTTTCGTGGTCGCTTTGCAGCCATGCTTTCGACACCAGCAAGACCAGTTTTTTGCTCGTCAGTCAACTCTCTCGCCGCAGCTTCTTCTGCCGCTCGTGCGGCGGCTGCTTCCTTACTGAGTCCCGCTTCTTCTGCGGCATTGGCCACTTTGATGTCACGCAGCCTTCCGGATGCCTCGGCTTCCTTCATGGCATTCACTTCGGCGTCATGCATCGCCTTTTGGGCCTCATCGCCACCAAATGCTCCAAAGAAGTTGTCTTTGAGGTTCTGGAAGAAGCCACCAATGTTCTCAAAGAAGCCCGTCATGCCGCCCTTCATCATTCCAAGAGATTTGTCGAGGTGATCTTTGGTTTTAGTGACGTTGTGCAGCGTTTCAGACCTTGCTTCATTGGCCCTGGTCTTCATGTTTTCGCTGTGGCGAGTCACGCCTTCTGAGTAGATCTGATTCATGATCTTCTCGTTGATGTGCCTTGCCTTGGCTTGGGCATTGGCCACTTCTGTTTGTGCCTGCTGGGAGGCAGCCATGATGCCTTCGGCATCAATGGCTGCCCTGCTGACTTCAGGAGGACCGCTTGCTATACCACCTGCGGTGCCGCCATGTGCCATCTGAGATTGTAGAGCTTCAACACCAGCTTCTTCGAGTGGCGAAACAATGACTCGCTCTGGTCCCGCTTCACCGACTAACAAGGCTGTGGGTTCATTGGCAACAAATGTACCGCCCTTGGCGAGAGCAGCAAATTTTTCAACGGGCTCCATCTTTACTGCACCACCAGCAGCGCCGCCAGTAGCGGCTTCTTCTACTCCACCGGCAGTCAGTGCAGGGCTCATTCCAGCAACAGTCGTCAAGGCTTCCTTTACACCTTCCAGATCCATGCTTCCCAAATCGGTCTCACCCACCGTAGCCGTTGCCTCGGCCAAAGCAACCAACACATCACTTAGTCCGCCGAATACTTGGGCGAGAGCTTCCACGCTGGCAGCCAACGCTTCAATTTCTGTGGCTTCTGGAAGAAGCTTGAGTGGTTCCAGGACGCCTTCATTGATGAAGCGTGCAATGTTGCCGAAGTTCTCGGCAAATTCTTCCGTTTGAGATTCGATAGAATCCAGTGGTGACCAGAACCAACCGCCAGCGAATGGCCCAAGTTCCTCAGCGAACGTCGTGAGCATGGGTGCCAGTGCTTGAATTACCTGTGTTAAAGCTGGGAGCTTAGCCTGCAATTCTCCAATCGTCTCGGCGGACGGGAGGAGCATGAGTGGATAAACCATTCCAACTCGGAAGAACATTGCAATGCTGCCGAAGTTCTCGGCAAACTCTTCAGCTTGAGCTTCGATGGAGTCGAGCGGTGACCAGAACCAACCCTGTGTCAGCTTGCTGAGGTTTTCCGTGAAGGAAGCCAGCATGGGTGGGATACTCTGGATAATCATATCCATTGCCGGAAGCTTGGCGTGCAGTTCTCCGATGGCGTCGGCGGACGGCAACATCATAAGCGGGTAAATCATTCCCCACTCAAAGAAGCGAATGATGTCGCCGAAGTTCTCGGCGAATTCATCGGCCTGGGCTTCAATGGAGTCGAGTGGTGACCAGAACCAACCCTGTGTAAGTTCAGCCAAGCCTTCTGTAAAAGAGGCCAACACAGGCGGGATAGCTTCGATGACATTCTTCATGCCAGTCAATTTTTGGACCATGGCGTTGTACATGTCTGCTTCTGGCATCTCAAATAGCGGGTCCATTATGCCTGTTTGCATGAAGTGGAGGATGTTGCCGAAATTCTCGGCGAACTCTTCGGATTGTGATTCGATGGAGTCAAGTGGCGACCAGAACCAGCCGCTCGTCAGCCCACCTAAAGTTTCAGTAAACGTATTGAGCAGGATCGGGATGGTGCTGATTACACTGGACATACCCACTAGCTTGCCGATCACTTGGTATAACTCTTCAACTGGCGGCAAGATCTGAAGTGGGATGATGATTCCCGTGTCCATGAACTTGATGATGTTGTAGAAGTTCGTGGCGAATTCTTCAACTTGTGATTCGATTCCATCAATCGGCGACCAGAAATATCCGCTTGACAATTCACCCAGGTGTTTTGTGAAGGATTCCAACATGACCGGGATCATAGCAAAGACGCCGCACATGGCTGCCAGCTTATGGTTGATGGCCAGAATTTCTTCAGGGGCAGGCAACAAGTGCAGTGGTGTGATGACCGCATCAAGCATGAACCAAGCAATCTTGCCGAAGTTCTCGGCAAACTCTGTAACCTTAGCTTCAATTCCATCAATTGGCGACCATAGGTATCCACCCACCAGAGGTTCGATGGCCTTGACTAGCTCTTCGAGGAATCTGGGGATGTTTTTCACCACCTCTACAGTGGCCACCATGCTTTCAACCATGGGTTGGATTTCATTTGGTCTGGCGAATCCACGTAAGGGTTCGATCACGCCGTCTCTGATAAATCGCATGACCTTGCCAAGACCCTCTTCTAATGTTGGAATGGCCTCTTCCAGGCCAGCCAGTTTAGAATCAAAGAAGCCGAACCATCTTCGTTCCGTGAGTGGTTGCAGTTCTTCCGCCACCACGTTCAACAGTGTGGAAGCACCCTTGGCCACATCAGCCATAAACATGAGGAAAACACCGGCTGTAGCTACGTCGCTGAAGTCTGGGTACTCTTCCTTCATAAGGCCGATGAGGCTGTTGAAGAACTTCATTACGGTGCGGAACCCTTCCTGAAGATCTGGAATTGCCGCTTCCAAATCTTCGAGAGGTGTGGAGCCCCACCACCCAAGGAACCGACCCTGAGTTAATGGGATGAGTTCTTCGGCTACTGTGCCCAATGTGCCGGATACACCTTTGGTAAGGGTGGCGATGTTGCTCATGAGATTTGTAGCAACAAGTACATCTCGTGGCTCTGGGAATTCAGCTTTAAGCGTGTCGATGATACCGCCCAAGAACCTGAATACTGCACGCATGCCTGCTTGGAGATCGGGGATGGCCTCTTGCAATTTTTCTAGCAAGGACTTTTTCTCCCTCCAGAAGAAGAGCCAGCTAGGCTCTTGAATTAGTGGCAACAAGTTCCAGGCCACCTCACGCAGCGTAAGTGCTGCACCCGCAGTCATGATTCCTATGTGGGTTAGGAGCAGAGAAGCAACTTGAACGTCTCTTGGATTTGGGAAAGATTCTTTCAATACATCAATAATGCCACCCAAGAACTTGATGACTGCGTGCATACCTCTTTGGAGATCCGGGATCGCCTCTTCTAATTCTTCAAGCGGCGAACTATCTCTCCAGAAGAACAGCCATTTTCTGTCTTGTACGAGCGGAAGCAGGTCGTAGGCTGTGTAACGAAGTGCCATTGCCGCAGCAAAAGTCATCTTCGATATGTTCTCCATAAGGAGTGTCGCAACTTGCACATCCCTTGGATTCGGGAACGATTCTTGCAGAACGTCAACGATGCCGCCCAAGAACTTGATGACTGCCCTCAACCCCTTGTCAAGGTCGGGAATGGCTTCTTCAAGATCGGTTAGTGGCGCTTCTCTCCACCACCATAGCCAACCTGTGTCTTGCGTAAGTGGGATCAATTGGTTTGCGGCCACTCTCATTGCTGATGCAATCGAAACGGTAAGGATTGCAAGATGGTGCATCAAAAGAGATGCGACCTGCACATCCCTTGGTGCTGGGAATTGCTGCTGAAGAATCCTGACAATTCCCCCCAAGAATTTAAGGACTGCTGTAAGGCCCTTATCTAGTTCTGGGAGGGCCTCTTGTAGTCTATCGAGCAGCGAATTGTCTCTCTTTCCTGTCCAGAATGCGATCCACAAACTGTCTTTAGTGAGTGGAATGAGGTTCCATGCCGCAGTTTCCATGGCCAAAGCGATGGACTGTGTAAGCTTGGCTAGGTTCTCCATGAGGAGTGTGGCAACTTGCACGTCTCTTGGTGCCGGGAATTGCTGTTGCAGCGTCCTGATGATGCCACCCAAGAATGTGGCAACAGCAGTGAACCCAGCTTGAAGCTCAGGAACAGCCGCAACCAGCTTGTCCATCAACGACGTACCTTCTATTGTCCAGAAGCCCAGCCAACTTCTTTGATCCTGTATGAGCGGAAGCAGGTGAAATGCTGTTGCCTCAAGAGCCTTGGCTACAGATTCAACCATTATGCCGATGTTTTCCAGCAGCGATGTTGCGACCTGCACATCTCTGGGGGAGGGAAATTGTTCTTTCAGTGTTTCTACTATTCCGCCCAAGAATCTTGAGATGGTTCGGAATGACATCCTCAATTCAGGGATGGCATCTTCTAAATTCTCAATGCCCGACCAACCAGCGAGGGGAACCATCTCGAAGGATGTGGTTTTCATTGCATCGGCAACACCATCCACCATTGGGCCGAGTGCTGTCATTAGATCCGTAGCCGTCTTAACTTCGCCTTCTCCTGGGAATTCGCTCATTACGGCTTCTGCGCATGTACCCAAGAATCCAGCGACGGTGCCAAAGGCATCTTCAAGATCTGGGATTGCATCTTCCAGTTGTTTAGTTAAGGCTTCTTCAGACCACCAGCCCCAGCCAGACTCTTCAGTCATCGGGACAAGATCCTCACCAATCACCGAGAATGCTTTGGCGATACTGCCAGCCATAGTGCCCATGCCATTTACAATGTCGATGGCATCTTGCACATTTTCAATGTCGCCCATTTCCGCCTTGGCGATTGTGATGACATCTCTCATGAATCGAGCAACCGACTTGAAGGCGTCTCTTAAAGCGGGTCGTGCTTCGTCAAACTGCTCGATTACAGAATCGCCCCAGCCAAACCAGCCTGTGTCTTCGGTCAGTTCCACAAGGTCATTCCCACAGACTGTAAGTGCTTGAGCAACCGCCGTAGCACCTGTCCCAATGGCTGTCACCAATTCGACATCTTTCTTGGCTTGATCTGGGTCAGAAAAGACATCGTGTGTAACGCCAATAACCGCTCGCATGAACTTGGCTACCGTTTCAAAGCCATCTGTAAGAGCCGGAATAGCTTCTTCGAGTTTTTCGAGTGGCGAACTGGAGAAGAATGGTATCCATCCACCTTCGGTTAGCTCGGGCAACTTCTCGGCTGCCTCACCAAGGGCGGCTGATATGCTGGTGGACATCTCACCCATGTTTTTGATGATCTCAATTCCCTGAGTCATGTTGTCCATACTGGGGAAGTTGCCCAGGGAATCAACCATTACTTCACCCAGGAACTTGGACATTATATCCATGCTACTCTTAATCTGAGGTATGCATGCAGCCAGTTCGTCAAGTGGAGATGCACCAAACCAACCCAGGAACCAACCATCAGTCAGATCAGGCAATTCTTCAGCGGCAACCCCGAGGGCGTCGGCTACGCTGCTTGCCATGGTCCCCAGGCTGTTAATGATTTCGATAGATCCTGCGAGTTGGCCTTCATCGGGGAATTTGGCGCTCATCGTTCGCATCAGATCACCAAGAAAGTTTGCTAAAACATCAATGGTTGCCTCTACTTGGGGCATCGCATCATCTAGCTCGTCAAGCGGAGATGCGCCGAACCACCCAAGGAACCAACCTTGCGTAAGTGGCACGATGTCATTTACAAAAGCCCCAAGCATATTGGCAATTGCTTTTGCTGCTTTACCCATGCCATCCATTGCCGCAACCACCTTTTGGCTCTCTGCGGGATCTACATAGGCTCCTGCTGCCGCTTTGCATATGTCAAGTAGACTGGCAGCAAACTTAATCAACATAGGTGTTACCAATCTCACCACAGCCGCACCGGCTGCCAGCGAGAGGATCAATCCTAGTGCTAGTGGGCCTGACAAAAGTCCAAGTGCCCAGCCAATTCCAGTAAGAAGGGCAATTCCAGAAGCTACACCAGCGACTATCTTAACGGTCGCCGTCAACAGCCCCTTAACATCTTCAGCGACTTTGGCGGCAGCGCCAGCATCCATTCCTTCTGCTTTCAGAATCTCTTTTGCAGAGTTTACAACATCGGCTGCGATGCCCAACATGATTGGGGTGGCCAACCTAACCGCAACAGCGCCCAAGGCCATCATGCCAAGGGCAACTAGAGCCTGAGGGCCAGCCAGATAGGTGACCATGGCCCAACCCATTCCGTACAGGGCGGCAAGACCTGCACCCACTCCAATCACAATGCCTGCTGCTGCTTTTAACAAAGCACTTACATCTTCACCTACCTGTGCAGCAGTAGCAGCGTCTACTCCTGCTGCACCTAGTACGCCTTGGGCTATCTTAACTACAGCAGCGGCAATCCCAAGAAGTATTGGTGTGGCAAGCAAAACGGCTGCGGTTCCAACCCCAAGGGCCAACAGTGTTGCTAGGAATTGTGGGCCGCTCACAAGCATCAATACGCCTTTGCCGATGCCCCAAAGGGCGGCAAGTCCGAGTCCCACCCCTGTGATAATGCCTGCTGCTGCTATAAGTAATCCGCCAACATTTTTGGCGACTTCCATGGCAACGCCAGCATCAACACCCATCATGCCCAATACGCCTTGGGCAATCTTCACGACCGCTGCGGCAATCGTGAGTAAGATTGGGACCGCAATTAACACAGCAGCTATTCCTACGCCTAGTTCAATCAAGGTTTTAAGTGCCAAGCCTCCGGTAAACATTGCCATTATGCCCTTGCCAATTCCCCAAAGAGCCGCAAGTCCTGCTGCGGTTCCGATAATGATGAGTGCGGTGGCACCCAAAAGGGCGGCAACATTTTTGCCAACTTCAACAGCTACAGCGGCATCGACGCCCATCATACTCATGACACCCTGAGCGATCCTTACAACTCCTGCCGCAAGAGTGAGCAAAAGCGGGACAGCAAGAAGAATGGCCGCTACACCAATACCCAAGGCCGCAAGCGCTGCAAGCGCTTGTGGCCCAGTTAGCAAGCCAAGCGCAGCGCCAACACCCATAATTGCAGCAACGCCTGCTGCTGCCGCAATTGTAATAGCAGCGGCAGCACCAAGTATGGCTGCGATGTCGATGGCGGTTTTGGCTACAGTGGAAGCGTCCATGCCAAATGCACCCATGATTTCTTTACAAACAAATACGATTGCTGTTGCCAAAAGAACGATGGCCGGTCCCATCAACCCAATGACAGCCGCACCGATCAACATGTCTTTGTAAGAGGCTTTAATTACTCCCCACATTTTGCTGGCGGCTTTCAATGCGTGTACAGAGGCGTAAACAGCACCAGCAATCAAAGCAACGGTTCCCAGAATGACCGCAATGGTGATGGCCCCTTCCATTGCTTCCTTGGGGCCAATTCCAACAGCCTGCAAGACTTTGATGAGTAGAACTACAGCCGCAGCAGCGATTGCGAGGCCAATAGCTGCTTTGATGAGGGTTGGGGCGGCTTTCTTCAATTCCTCGCCAATTTTTTCGATGCCACCCCAATCGAACGAAGGTGCCTTTCCGCCTTCTGGCCCGCCCCCCAGGATGTCGCCTGCTTGGTCAAGCAAGCCCACATCTTCTATGTTCACGCCACCTAGAGCATCATCGAAGTTTCCAACAATAGTGCTTGTGAAATGATCGCCCACATCATCCAAACCTGCGGTAAGTGTGCTGGTCATACCATCTGCAAGCTCGCTACCCAAGCCTGTGGTGATGCTTCCCGTCGAAGCTGTCAAAGCGTCGGACACACCGCCAGCAACAGCATCCCCCACCACGTCTCCTACGGTATCCAATCCAGCATCCGCAACACTGTCTGCAAATGCGCCAGGAATGACCGCACCAATCAAATCTTTGGCCTTGCCGAGTCCTGCACCAAACATATCCTTGATACTTTGGGGCACGTATTCGCCCGCTTTGGCCAAGCCAGCCTTAAATACATCATCAATTCCTGCTTCGTCCATCCCTTCCATCATATCGCCAGCACCACCGCCCATTCCAAACAATCCGGCTAAACCTTTTTTCAGTTCGCCGAAGCCAAGAGCGGCAGTCCACACGGAACCAATGCCGCCAGCGATCACCGCCAACCACATCATCATTCCAGACATGTACCTTAAAGCTGGCCCCGTGAAGTCACGAACGGTTTCGTTCAGCTTGTTGAAGTTGTGGGCCATCTCAGTCATGGGATCGAGGCCCTTCTTGGTGTCCATGGCCAACTCTTGTTGGGCAGCACTCATATCGGATAAGACTTCACGCATGGCTTGGGTATCACCGGTATCCAACGCTCGTTGGATTTGTGGTGTAAAGTCGGCACCGCCCGCCTCCTTCAGCCTTTCAGCAGTGAAAAGTGCAGCTTTTTCAAGCGCCATGGTTGGGCCCATCATGTCTATGTTTAGGCCCATAGAACCCATGCTTGCTGCCAAATCCTCGTTGTTGGCCATGGCGTCTTGTACGGCTGCACTCATGTCAAGCCCCTTCTTTGCGGCTTCGTCGAATGCAGTGAGGAATTCAAAGCCCCCGCCAATTTGCATGGCCAATCTATCTTCTTCTAGTTTCTTCCTCTCTTCGAGGGTAAGCGTTTCCTCCCTTAGTCGTTTGTTGATGTCTGATATTCGATCTCCATATGTCTTGGCACCTTCTTCGATGGACTCAATAATTCTTCGAGCTTCATCGATGGATTTACCGGTGACATTTTTGACAATGAAGTTCAGCTTCGCTTTTTCTTCTTTACTGAGTTTGTCGAAATCGTCCATGGTTTGCCCCATGACACTCTCGACAAACCCCTTCATACCCCCAGCGAGATCTTTCATGCCTGCTTTGGTTTGGCTGATGGTTCCAGACCACACATCTCCAAACCTCCCGGCATGCACACCTGCATTAAACAGGAAGGTTTGCGTTTCTTTACTGGTTTCTTGCAGCAAAGCATTTGTGCCCGTAAGAGCTTTCATTATTTCTTGCGCACCTTCAGCCACTCCAAGTTTTTGGGCGGAAGCCATGGTGGATGTGAGGTTGGCGGCGGCTGCTGCGGTCAACTGACCTGCATTTCTCATATTCTTTACAAGCTCTTCAGATGCTTTGACGGCTTCCATTAAGTTGTCGCCAGTCACGCCGGTTAGTCGTGCAACATCCTGGAGTGATCTGCTGAACTGGGCCATTTGATTCTGATTCATGCCCATGGTTTTGTGCCAATTCATGAGTGTATCTGAAGTCTGCTCATGGTTCGCACCGATCATCTGGGATAGATGTAGCCCTGTCTTGGTAACATCGAGGGCTGCCTTTTGAGAAATAACGCCAGCACGCAAGTTTTTTACGTACTGTGTCTGGAATTCGGTCAGGTTCATGCCCGTGCGTGCAACCACCCGTCCAGTTTGCTGCCATTCTTCTTGTAGCCCTCGTGTGGAGGCCGAGATGCCTTCTACCTCGAAAGCCGTGGCACGCATGTTTTGCATGAATTCAAGTTCGTCTTGAACCACGCCCTTGAATAAATGTTCTATGGGACTGAATTTTTTGATTAAGCCTGCCAGGGCAGCAGCCATGGTGCCGAAAATACCGGCTTTGTAAAAGTGTTCACGATAAGTTTTGCCTGCCGTCTCGCCTGCCGCTGCTGCATCTCCGTCAGTTGGGAACACAGAACCAGGACCGCTACCCCCGCCAGTCCCCCCGCCAGCGCCCCCGCCAATCTGTGCTACATCTACCTTGATGTCCTTGCCAGATCTCTCTTTGATCTGGGCTTCAAGAAGTGAATTGGTGACATTGATGACATCTGAACCGTCCACCTGCGTGTGGATTGAGCCTTTGGTGGTGGCGGCACTTGTTAGCGTTCTGATTTGCGATTCAATGGCCCTAGAGGAAGCGGCTATGGCCGTCAATAATTTTTCTTCTGTGGTAAGCGACTTGGCTATTTTAGCCTGATCTTTGCCGAGTACGTCACTCATCGAACCAACGAGGTTATCGAAACCCATGGTAGCAGTTGGTGCCGCTGTGGGTGCCGCAGGTGTGGCTTCACCAGCAGTTCCTTTTGCTTCCCTTAGACTTTCAACTACTTCTTTGATTTGGGCGGCATAATCCTCGGCATTGTCCATCTCTTCCTTGAAGTCGTCGCTGAGGGTTTGCATGATGTCTCGAATTTCATCGAGCTTTGTATTCCTCTCCTCATTCTTGGTTTTCTCTTCTTCCATGTAGGGAATGGCCGCACCCATGTCTTGCTTGGCAAGCATTTGGCGCAGAACGCCAGTCATCTCGGAGAGTTCTCCTTCCATTGTGACTAGGCGTCCTGTTATATCCTGGAGTTGGGCCATTTACTGATTACCTTCCCCGCCGATGGCTGGCTGGCTTGCAGGCTTGGTGGGAACAGTTGGGATCGTGCCGGTAGTACCCGTGGGCTGTTGAGGAGTATATAGTCCTTCAGGCTCCGCTATTTCATCAGCTTTCGGTGTAACCTGTTGCTTGATCTGTTCTTGCACCGCCTGTCTCATTGCATTCATTTGAGATGGATCATAGTTTCTTGCCATCTCGATAGTTTGTAAGAGAAAGTCACTGTTCAGTTTCCTTAACTGTCTTACTCCCATCCACTTGTATTCTCGGAATGCTTCGAGGGCCGCTAATAATGTTCTGTCGTACTTTATTGTCTGGTAGGAAAACGATGGATTTTCGCCAAACCGATTCAACATTTGCTTGATGTCAAAAAAAGTTAGGTAGTTGAGGTTCACACCTCGTATTCTTTGGCCGTACCGCACATCAGTCACAATTACCATGGGATAAGGATCATGCTTCATGAACATGTAGTTGAAACTAATGAGACTGCCTTTCCGCACGATTGGGTCGGGAGATCGAGCGGCATCGGGATTGGCCACCGGCCCCTGCGTGACCGGGGAGAATAGACTTTCAACGAAGTCCCCTCCAGCTTGTTGAGGAGCCTGTAGTTGAGGCCCCTGTTCTCCCATTTCCGGCATGTTACGATTTGCTATGTACTAAGTTTGAATAGTCGCTACCTGTGCCTGTAAGCATGACATTGCCCATGGGGTTGCCCTTCTTGTCGAAGTCTCCCTGTCGGAGTTGCTTTTCGGCGTCGAGGCTTTTGGCGAAGAAATTCTCGAACTCTTCTCTCACTGCGGAAATGATCTTTTTACCGGCTGCCTCTTCGTCCATTTTGTCGCCGATAAGATCATCCCACATGCCCTCGATGTCTAAGGAATAGGCTTTGCCGTAAGGGTGGGTCTTCTCTTCCTTTTGGATGCGGTAGGCTAGGTTGCCACCGATCTTATATATGCGCACGCCCTCGAAAGACGCACTGCCTTTGTTGGCCTTGAGGAAGATGTATGGATCATCACCTTCCAAAAAACTGCCAACAGTCATTCCCTGTTGCTTGAGAAGTTTTTCAACAATCTGAAGTTGTCGCTTCGCTCTTCTTGTTTTCTTGTCAACAAATTCATGGAATGTTTTCATTCACCCTCCACCTTCTTCAATTTGGTGTAATACTTGGGATCTTCCCTTAGGTGTGCTACGACAATTTTTAATATTGTGCCCTTGTCGTGTCCCGGTACGACATCTGTGTCTTTGCCCATGGGGCCATCATGTTCCTTTTCTACTTTCATGCCCATTTTGATTTGCTGGCAGGAAAGACCTTTAATGTCTACCTTGGCTTTCTTGGCCAACGATTCTATTTCTTTGCTTTCGCAGAATTCGTTGAAAGTTAACATTGCTTCAGTAATAGGTCGTGTGTAGAGTACACGCATCTCCTTAAAGTTTTGAGATCGCTTGGATTTCCATTATATGGAGTCTCCTTAAATACCGCCCCTTGCAGTGCAGAGGCCGACTCTTTGATCGTCTGCAAACTTGCGGTTAGAAACAGCATGCCATTTCTTCTTTCCATAAACTCAATCTCTTCAGTTGCGGGCATCCCCTCTTCGTCTGTTTGACCAGTTTCCTTGACGTAATAAATGTTAAGATCAATCAGAGGGATTAGCTGCCCATTATCATCAATCATTGCTTCTGAATTTTCTGCGTGGCGGGTTCTAACTACCAATTTGCCTTCGGTGTAAGCCGCCCTTAACGAACCGGCTGCATCCCAACCAAGGGTGTGGATTGCTCCATTGTCGTCAACAACATGGAACACAAAGGCACGCTGTTCGAACTTCTCGGCAATGGATTCAAGAACGATTCGGCGACGAAGCACGTCCTTTTCTTCCGGGCTGCCACCTTCAAGCCGTTTTAATTCTGGTTCAGACAAGTATCGCTGAGGATCATCTTCTCGAAGACTCCAATCCCCCAACTTCACTTTGCCCCATTTGGCAGAGAAGCGAGTGCTCATCATTATCGAGTATTCCTTTTCGTTGAAAATGATGTCTTCACCGTCTGCACCACTGCTCACTTGCACAGCGCCCATTAAAGCGGCTAGGAACTTTCTGTGCAGGTCTCCCTTCAATCCCCCATAGCCATCCAACTTGATGAAGATGTTGTTGAGCAGAGGGTCTAGTTCCAACACGGCTCCGAGGTGGTTTACCACCGAGGAGGCTGGATTGTTTTGATCTAGTTGTTCTTTAATGAGCTTGCGAACTTCTTGAGATGCCTTTGCGATGTTGGAATTGAGCCGCAATGTCTGAATCTGAAAATTGTCTTCAATGAACTTTCGCTGATAAGCTTGAACTTCACCCTGATCGGATTCACGAACCTTATTCAACATTTCCAGCATCTCTTGGGGGTCGCCTTTGATTGCCAGCTTGAAGAACTCCTTCTTCCACTGCTCAAAGTCAGCATCTTCGCTCTCTTCTGGCATGTCAGGAGCCTGGGGATCTTGTGTGACATCATCGGGAGGTGGTCCCCCTTGTTCAGCACCCGGCATTTCCTGAGGTGGCATGTTGGCGATGTTGGGGTCGGCTGGAGGCATTCCTTGTTGCGGTTCCGGTCCAACCATGCCAGGAGCACCACCCGCAGGCGCTTGACCGCCCGCTGGATCTGGTTGGCCACCGAGCATGGGCATGTCTTGCTCTGCCAACCAACTTTCTAGATTGTGTCTGTGATTACTCATCTTCTGATTCCTTACCGGCTTTCTTTTGTTGTTTCAGCTTCTTGTTGATGGCATGGATGAGTTGCTTTTTGTCATCTCCACCACCAATGTTAATAGTGTTCTTTTGATTCGCTGCCAGATAACGAGGAAACGTATCTCGCTCTTTAAGTTTCACTCTGGTCATCAAATCAGCAATTCGGGACATTTTGTCGGTTGCGTCCACTTTGGCTTTCACCAAATTCACCAACGCCTCTTTACTGGCAGAGGAAGCATCTCCACTGTTGATAACCATTTCGGCGAATTCATTCAGGAATGTGTCGATTTGGCATCGGTCGTCTCTGAGATTCTTGAGCACTTCACCGTAAATCCCCATCAAGGCTTCATCAGAAACCAAGCTCCCTTCTTCGTCTTCCTTGGGTTGTGGGAGACTTACATTCATAGAAGGAACCACCCTGTCCAGTTGGTCTTCGTCTACCTCCTGGATGATCTCTGGTTCCTCTTTTTCTTTTTCTTTACTCATAACACAAATATATAGCTCTGGAGGATTTATTATTCCGTTTGCGACGGATAGATATATCTATTACTAGAGGAAGCCCATGGAAAGTTTAGGATTTAGAGATTGGCTGATGGCACAGGAGGCTTCAACTGACTACCTGCGAAATCCGGGTACGAGACAGTTGATGTACAACCCCTTCCAACGTGCCGCACACGACACCACGCCGTACCACATTCAAGCGATTGACCGAGGCGGTGACGCTCTTTCCAGTGTTTTTCAAAAGAGCATGTACAAGACCACCCAGGCTCCCACGCCCTACGTTGGTTACGGTGGAAGCTATGAAGGTCTGGATGATTCTGGTTTAACCATTACTGTGCTTGTGGATGCTGCGCAGGTCGGCAACGATCCGACGTTGGCAAAATACCACGGACTGAAAAATGCAATCGAGCAATTGAAAGCCACTGGCCGAACTGAACAATACGACATCCAACAAGCAATGGTCTCTAAGGCCACCTTCCTCAAACAGACGGCAAAAGGAGAAGTCTATCCGGTTGAAGTGTTGTTCCCATTTGCAGGACACACCCTGGAACGACAGCGTGACAAGGACTTCGCAAGAGATGTTTTGGATGCCCGCAGAGATTTGCCAGATATTTTGGCAAATGCTGGGATGGGCTCGCCGAGCCAAAGCTACATCGCTGGCGGTTCACAACAGACCGGCCAGAGACAGCAGCAACCTGCGGCTTCCGGTGCCGCCTGATTTTTGATAGAATGCCCTAGATATAGCAAACAAGTGGAAGATAAATATGAAGCCTGAAATACCATCATTTAAGCAGTTTGTTGTGCTGAAAGAAGAAGGCCAGCCCGATGCGAGTGGCAATGCGGGCAAAGACTGGAAGAAAGAATTCATTCAGATGGAAAAGGGATTCATTCCTCCAGCCAAAATGCGGCCCCTGATTGAAGCTTTCTTGAATAGCGGTAACATCAAGCTGATGGACAACACCGATGGCAAGCCCATCACCATGCAGAAGAAGTCACTGTTTCTGGTGGGCGGTCCCGTTCGTGATTTCATCGCCGGGAAGTCCATCAAGGATTACGATTTGGCAAGCAATGCCACCCCAGAACAAATTGCGCTCATTCTCTCCTCAGCAGGCTTCACCATGTCGCCTGATCGCAGTGGTAAAAATGATGAAAATGCCAAGCCACTCAGACTCACCTTCCGCCCCAAAACATCCAGCAAGAGTGATAGGAAAACTTGGTTCGTTAAGGGACGAGATGAATCGGGCAAGGTATTTGTTATCAGCGCTGTGGTGGATGGCGAGGAGTTTGAAATTGCTACTTTTCGTCGTGACGCCAAGGTGACCGATGGTGCCGCCCTGGTGGATTTCGTGGACAACCCCCACGAAGACGCAAGCAGAAGAGACCTCACAATCAACGCCATGTATATTGAACTGACCAAATCCGATGGCGAAAATAACAGGCTCTACGATCCCACCGGGAAGGGGTGGCATGACATCAAAAATCAAGTCGTCCGAACGGTAGGCAAAGCAAGAGATAGATTCAATGAAGATAAGTTGCGTGTGATGCGAGCCGTGCGATTTCACTGTCGATTCGGCAAGGGGTCCAGAATGGACCCAGACATCGAAGATGCGCTGCAAGACTTTGTTGATCTGCGTGGTGTGGCCCTCGAAAGAGTGCGAGATGAGTTTCTCAAAGGTTTGCTGCACCCCGATGTGGATGTTGAAAGATACGTTAAGATCTACGATAGAACCGGTCTGTCGGAACGAGTGTTCCCAGGGGTGAGACTCAACATGAATATCCCCTCAGAATTTTCCTCTCGCAGAGATAAGTCGCTTGCTCTGGCTTGGTTGCTTCAAGGTAACCCGCTAGAAGCAGTTGAAGCGGCCTTGGGCGGATCGAGAGACATAAGAGGGCAAGCCACACCAACCGGTTGGGCCAATCAAGAACGACGTGCGGTTATGTTCCTGCTGCAACTTCTAGAATTCTCACCGCAAGACCGAGCAGTAATGTTGAAACGCATTAGGGGGACCGGTCTAAGCCCAGAACAGGTCAGAGAATGGGTCAACATGTTCCGTCTCACAGAGAAGGGCAAAGTTAGAGACCCCAGACCCACCTGGGCCAAGAGCGTGCGAATGTTCGCAGATGAAGACCGACCGCTGGCACAGTGGGGTGAAATCGAAGGTTCCGACCGAGATAGGTGTCCTGGTTGCCAAGGTGGTGGTTGTGCCTACTGTGGTGGCAGTGGTAAGCTGCCAAACCACATGAGAGGCCAAGCCGTAGATGCCCTGGAGGTTGAAAAATTCCTGGGCAAACTTGGCGTCGGCCAAGGTTAAGAAAAAACGCCCGGCTTTCGCCGGGCGTTTTTCATTTTGCGGCGAACCTTCTTCGGGTTCTCGTGTCTATTGTGAATTACGAGCTTTCTTCGTAAAATGGCTTCGCTCTGATAGATATTCGTATGAAAATCAGTTTCCGAGAATGGATGCAACAAATGCCCGGTCAGACCAAATTGGCCATCTTCGACTTTGACGGCACCCTTGCCAACTCGCCACTGAAGCCCGAGTCCCAGGAAGAAAAGGACAGAATGGGGTGGAATGGAAAAGATTGGTGGGGCAGCCAAGCGTCGTTGCCAGATGGTGTTACATTCAACGAAGAAGTGGTCCGAGCCTTCTTGGAGGCCAAAGCCGACCCAGATACCCATGCCGTCTTAATGACAGGCCGACGTGGGATCATCTCTGATCGTGTGCGCCAGCTTCTTGCGGGGCAGGGGCTTATTGGCAAGCGGCATGTATCGCCCACCAACAAAAAGGCATTGAAACACCTCACCAAGCATGATGGCGAGGATGACGAGCCCAACCCCCACGATGAATTCTACTCTGGCGATTTCATCACCGAGCCAGATTATCCTCGTTCCGGAAAGAAGAATAAGCCAGATGGGAGCACCATCGCCCACAAAAAATACATCATTGAGAAGAAGTTGATGCATGATGGAATTGTGCAAATTGACTTCTGGGATGACCGTTCGGATCACATCCCCCACTTCATCAAACTCGGCATGGACCTCCAAAAGAGATACCACAATCTCCAAAAGGTGACCATGCACCGAGTCTACCCGCCGCAGCACCCCAATGGGCGTGCTTGGGTTCAACACATTCCAATTCGAGCAAAATAATGTTACTACTGCTAGTGATTGCGATGTCAACCGGAACAGATGATGCGGCCCATCTCGTATCGTGGAAGGATGAGTCCGTCGCTACGAATGAGAGGTGCGTGTGGGGAAAGGCTTATCTGCTTGTCAACGAAGGTGGCTTTGGCAACTTTCGGATCAAAGCTAAAGATGGCAAAAAAATGTGGGTGTTCCGCATTCCCAAACAGTGGAGGCACCACAAGCGAATATATGTGACATTTTCTCCAGTGGGATTAAATGGCGACAACACCTATGTTCGATTTTGGAATCCAGATGACCCCGAAGACATGCGTAATCTGAGGAAGGGGCGGTACTTCAACAACCACAAGGTTTATTGGTGGAGGGAAAATAATCCATAGCACACTCCATTAACGCATTGGAGGATCTATGGATTATTTCGTTAGCATTGAAAACAATCCCTACCACCGTTGGCAAGTGGAACTTCTAATCGAGAGTTTCAAAAAACACGGTCTGCAAGATAAACTGTTAATAGGCATTGCCGAAAACAACACGCCCCAGTATGGCGGTTTCACCAGAAACCTGATGGAGCATGAAAGAAAGTTTGCCCACAACAACCATGGTGAAGAGCAGGGTTACAAACCCCTCAATAAACCTTATGCGTTGATGGCGGCTTTAACCAACAACATGCTCAGCACGCCCTTTGCCGTTCTTCATCCCGATATGGTTCTTTACAAGCCATTGGAAGAAACAGGGATGCAAGACATCTATTTCAACGTCGAACGGGAAAACGCCAACTTAAAAAGAAGGTTGCGATCTCACATCAAGAAGGTCTTGGTAGATCGGGGCGATGCGGGTGAATTGCCCTGGCTGGGAGGCAGCGGTTTTTTGGCTTTTAAAAATGTTTCCGCCCTCTTCTTTGTCCGGGTGATGCATTACATGGACAAATTTAGAAAAGACCACTCAAACTGGGACGATGTGGATCATGCCGCTTGGTTGATGGCTATGTATGAACTGTTTAATCTCGCCATGTTCCAGGGAAGGTATTATGAATGTGACCTCTTAAACAGTGTTGAGGCCATACCCAACGCCTGCGTCATTCATTACAAGGTGGGAGTGCCGCCATACTTCTCGAAGAAACATTTCCTTTTCCAAGATCCTTCTCAGTTCACTTTGGGCGCATTTGATCCCATGGACATCTTGGGACAGTACGATCAAACCACCAGCATGGAGTATATGATGGAACTTGTGCAGTCGTACAAGAAGAGCCAAAAACCGCAAGCCACTTCGGTTCCCGTGCTCCCTCCACCGCAGACCACACAACAACTCACACCACCCTCGCCGCCGCAACAAGAAGAAATTGAATACGCCACGCCAGGACCGAAACCTCCAAAGATGCCAGAGAATTTCGACAACGAAGGCGGCATCGTAATCCAGACGCCTGTGCCCAGCGAACTTATTGAACCACGAGTATGAAAAAACCCCCTGGCCGATGGCCAGGGGGTTTTGTTTTAGAGAGCCTTTACTTCGATCTCTTTGACCGGTGGCTTCCTCTTTTCATCTGGCAGGGCCCACGACAATTCAAGGATTCCATCTTCGATTGTAGCATCGGGGTCTTGCCCTCTAACGCCTTCCGGAAGCATGACCTCTCGACTGAAGCTGGATGTTCTCAATTCCTTGATATATTGATGGGCGTCTTCTGGGCTGTGGTACTTCTCTTCCATCTTTCCGCTGATGCAAACACGATCTTCAAGCAACTCTACTTTCACGTGTTCAGGCTTGACCCCAGGAATTGCAGTTGTGATTTTCAAAACACCATCCACTTCTGTGATGTCCATTTTGGGATAGCCTGCTTTTCCACGGTCGAAGGCACTGTGGCCGTTGAAAAGCTCATCAAAGAGCCGGTTGAAGTGATCCTCGAACGGCCAGAACAGGTCGTTCCTAGATGCTCCGAGAAGTGAGTCCCTATTGCGTTTACATAAACCTCTACCTCTAGTCATAGTACACCTCCTTTGAGTGTGTGTCATCTAACCGTCGCACCATTGCGTCCGGTTGTTACCCAGCATGGTAGTCTGGGCCTTCTACATATAGTAGAGTATTCAGTTTCAATTTTGGTTACAGGTTTTGTGGCATTCTGTGCCACATTTTTCATGTGTTAGCGGGTTTAATTTTCACAACCTTGTCTTTTTTTCTGAATAGCACTACCATAACGAAAGAACGAGAAGCCGTGTCCCTAGATAATGAAAGAGACGAAAGGGGGACATCATGTGTTTGCAGGCGGCATTGTATTCGAATGGCAAGGTTGTAACCGGTCGCAACCATGGCGAGGCTTACAACAAACTGTCTCCTGAGGACCAGGAGCGGGAGTTACAGTCTGGCTTCCTTGACCCAAGAACTGGGAGATTCCTTCTTGATGATGACTCCCAGTTCTATCTGAAGAAAATACTCTTGATCCGTCACGCCCAACCGACCGAAGAAGAGTACGACCCCGGCATTTCAGAGATAGGCCACATGCAATGTAAGCGTGTGGCTAATTTTCTTATGGTTCGATTCAACCTCCCCGATTTCAAAGTTTTTTGCAGTCCAGTTCGTCGCTGCCGGGAAACAATGGACTCCATCTTTGAGGAGATTGAAATAGAAAAGTCAATCGGTCCTCTTTATGAGAAGCGATATGAGGATGAATCAATTGCCGCTTTTTTGGAACGTATCCGACACGTCTTAGAGATCCTACCTCAAAATTCCATTGTTGTGTCGCACTGTGATTATGTTGTAAACATGTCTCAGCTTGCATTGGCAATGTCTGATCCAGCTTCTTTTTGTCAAGTGCGATGCGACGATTGCTGTTGGGGTTGTAAGATTTCTTGTGGAAGTGTAACCTACCTAGAGCACAACAAGCCGATATTAGTCGGCCTGACTGATTTTTGAGAAAGATGTGAATGATGAAAAGTTTGCTAGAGGTGGACCCTCGTGTGAAGGGGAAGCATTCCGAACTAGTTGATGAACCCATCGTGATCCGAGTGAATGATTTTGATGAATATGCGGCCAAGAAGTTTTCGGAAGAAATGAGGAAGGCCCACAACACCGGACAGCCTGTAGTCCCAGTTTTAATTGATTCATTCGGCGGGTATGTTTACAGTCTACTCTCTATGTTGGCCGACATTGAAAACGCATCTCTTCCGGTGGCGACTATTGCTGTCGGCAAAGCCATGAGTTGTGGAAGTTTTTTGTTGGGGTTTGGCACTCCGGGTTATCGGTATGCTGACACTAACGCAACCGTCATGGTGCATGACATGGCGGCAGGCTCTTGGGGCAAGATAGAGGAATTGAAGTCGCACACGAAACATGCCGACACCCTTCAGAAAAGGCATTTTAAGAAATTCGCCAAGCATTGCGGCCACGAAGATCCGGAATACTTTTTGAAAAAGCTGCATGAGAAGAGCCATGCCGAATGGTATATGGCGGCAGTTGAGGCAAAGAAACAACTTTTGGTGGACCACATAGGGGTTCCTACGTTCAAGACCATAATTGCTGTAGACATGATTTTTGAGTGAGGGCATAATGATAGATGAAGCATTGGAACTGGCCACCTCGGAAGAGCTAATCAATGAGTTGGCCCGTCGAGAAACGTTTGTGGGCATTATCATTCGTCCCGCCAGTGAAGTGCGGGACGATTTTGACGCCAATCAATTCCAGATGACCATTCGCAACATGTCGGCAACCATGGGTGCTAATGTCATGGAAAACGCCATAGAATCACTGGAGGAAGTGTGATGCAAGAAGGCGACAAGTTAAATGATGCTCAATTGGCACAAGAGGTGGCCGCATTGATGTATGCGCCCTCAACTCGCAAGATAGCTCCGCTGATTTGGGCTGTCGAACGATTGATCTTTCCGCCAGAATTGGGGGCCTACACGGACAAGGATGTCATGAGACACTTGCTGGTGGCGTTAAGGGAGGCCAGGGAAAAGCACTCGACAAAGCCCCCGCAAAAGAAGTATGTTGAAGAGGGTGGAAATGAGCCCCCTGATTTAGGATGAGACATGGATGCAATTGCCGCCGTATCGCCCAATGGGGAGTATTGGTTTAAGTCGAGTCAGTACCTAACCAATCTCACCAATGCCACCCATTTCTATGTGAAGCCGCCCGGTATCATCTTTTTCTGGAGAAGACGCTTCCAGTTGAAGGCTAAATTTCTTGAGCCCTATCGAAGCTGGAGCGAGTATGAGTCCAGGTATATCACACGATATAGCGAACAACACAAAGTCATCGGCAAGTACCGAACCGAAGCGTCCGCCTCCCTCGCTCTGATGGAGGTGATGAAGATTCTGAAGTTAAAAGAGTTGGACTAATGACAGATGTACAACTTCTAAACTACATTGCGATCCCGGTAGGGATTTTTCTTGCACGTGTAGTTGATGTTTCCCTGGGAACGATGAAGGTCATCTATGTTACCCAGGGAAATCGGTGGATCGCTGCGGGTCTGGGGTTCTTCGAAACCCTGGTGTGGCTGGTTGCCATCAGCCAAGTCATGAAAAACTTGACAACATGGCACTGTTATGTTGCTTGGGCAACTGGGTATTCGGCGGGCATTTTTGTGGGCATTACCCTAGTGAAGATGATTCAGAGTCGCCGCAAACACATGGCGCAACCAGAGAATATCTTCATGCCAAACATGATGGACCAGAAGTAATGGCCAGCGTATCAAATAAAGTGTTCGGGCCCGTCTCCATCGAGCAGTTTCAAGAGATGATTGAAAAGGCTCGAAATTATGGCACCAAAAATTACTCTGCCTACGATTCAGTTAGTATCATCTACCCCAACGGGGATGTCGTCTTTAACGCCGTATCTCTGGACGATTTTGTCATCAACAAACTGGGTGGATGGGCCAACATCAAAGCAGTAATTGCTTTCGGCTCAGCCGTGGAAAAAGAGGTGTGGGCGAGATCACTCCGGGGCATATGGCCGATTCGCTGGTACAGCAGAGGGCATGTCAACAAGCCAGATGATTTCGATTTCTTTCTCGTCCTTGAAAATGGTTCCACAACCATGGACTGGGATGAAAAGTTCGATGCGCAAGAACGATTCTATCGAACTGGTGGTTATGGCGGTTGGTGGGAAAGTCGATTGAAAAAGGGATCGCTGGACATAACCGAAGGTACAGCCGAAGAGTTTGAGGTTAAACGACAAGAAGGGGACTCTCTGTGTGAACATATCTTAAGAATGGGCGTGTTAGTTGCCGGTGAATTCCTGCATCAACTGCGGGAGCCTGAATGGCATCTCGGCGACAGAACATGTACCATCTCACCACCCAAGTGAACACAATGAACATGCTGAAGGCGATCAAAACGTACTTCGAGTTGATGCAGGACATCTACGATCACTTTGGCTTCGAGGAGCGTGATCGCCGCCTGCCGCTAGATGATTGCACCGACGATTACTGGTTCTTGACCGGCGAACAAACTGGAGGCGTATGCGTTCACTGCGACCGGCCCTTAGATGAGGGCATCATCACGAAAGGCGACGATCTCTACGTAGGGCGTGTTCGCAAGGCGATTGGTCATCTAAAGCCCGTCTATCGCACCGATTACTTCACCATGGCCAGTGTCGATACACAGGTGAATGACAACATCCTGCTGATGATCTTCAGCAACGACAAAGAGTGTAAAGACAGACGATTGATCCATTTGTTTTTCGAAATTTGGGGAAGCACCTATGCCTGAAGAAACAAGCGTGCTTTTTGAGTCCGAATGCCAACTAAGCGAATCCGCTGTTAATCGCTTTGCTGGCCGGGCCTCCTTCCTCGAATGGTTCGAGGATATTGCGTATGAGTTTGTGGATGTGGAGGATGTGCCGTCCTGGAAAAATGATGATGGGACGGCTGTCATCCTCATTACCGACAACCTTTCCAAAAACGAGCTTTGGAACCATTTGTCGTGGTTGGCATCTGCGGTTGCAAATATGCGCCCACAAGAGTATGATTCCTATTGGCATAGGGACGGACTTCTCATCCGCATGTGGTGGGACTAGCTCGTTTCTTTTCTCCTTTCGTTGGAGGCCCGCCCAGGTATCCCCTACCTGGGCGGGCCTTTTTCGTGCGCCTGACTCTCTTAGGACATGAATATCACTGTTGCTTTAGTCGGATACCATACAGAACACAATCTCGATTGGATGCGGATCTCCCTCGGCTCTTTTCGTGAGGTGCATCCCGATCTGAACCTGCTGATGGTCAATCACGACCTTACCCAGGAGGAAATCGACTTCGCAGAATCCAAGCAAGTCACTGTCTGTAGTGAGGGCGAAAGATACAAAGAAGGCAACCAGGATCATGGTGCGGGACTAGACGAGGCTGCCCTGTGGTGCAAATTCAATGATGTGTATGTTTTGGTTATCATTGAACCCGACTGCGTGATATTCAACGACGAATGGTTGCGGGATTTGGTCTCCCCAATCATCCAGGGAGATAAGTGGATGACATCTTCCTACAAGCATCGTGCCGGATATTACCACCCGTGCGGCTCCGCTTGGCTAGTGGAAAAGATTCCATGCTCTTTTCGGCCCGCACCTGTGGCCTCTTATGAACAAGCCTTGCCAGAATTTCAAGAAATCCTTCAAGCAGTCGAGATGTTGGATGAAAAAGATTGGGGAAAAGACTACTATCCCGTCAATTGGGATGCGGGCGGAAGGCCGTGGTTCCACTGCCACGTCAAAGGAAGAAGTGAATTGGTCGAAGTAAGCGCATGGAGCTTCTTCCACCTGTATGAAGGTTCCGTTATTTCGCCCTACAGAATCTTGGATCGTAAGCCGTGCAACTCTTTTTGCTATAAGCGGCTTTCGCAATTTTTGCCTCGACCCATTCCGAAGATCCATACTTGACTTTGGATTGCTCATTTTAGATAATGCCGAGCGGAACTAACCCCAGGTGGCCCCATGAACCGTCGAAGTTTTTTAAAAACCGTCGCCGCCAGCATGGCGGCGGCGGTTGTTCCCTTGGGTTGCACGCCGCAGCCCAAAGATCCAGTTCCACCCCAACCCAAGGTCCGCCGTCTTGGTCAAGCCCACCAAGACCTACTTGATTTGATGAGGGAACGAGCCGTTAAAGAAATGATGCTTGAAGAAGACCAACGGTTCATCATGGCGGTGCAGGCCGCAGCAGCATAGGAGCTTACAATGCGTAGACGTGACTTCCTTAAAGTATCGGCGGCGACAGCCGCCGCTACTTGTGTCGTTCCGCTAGGACTTAATACACCGATTATTAAGGCCAATCCGGACAAGAAACCGGACAAAGTGTCCGGATCGGTGTCCGGATGGAGACACTTTGAGTTCATGTTCGGTGACGGCCCGGATGCTAAGTACCGCTGCAAACTCTGCCGGGGAACATTCTGGGTGGATGCCTGCACGGAAGAAAACCTTCGATTGCATCGCATGCCGGGCAAGGACTATGCAGAGTTGGTGCCCGAGTGTGAGTGGTGTAAATTACACGAAGCCTATGGCCTGCCCGTGGTTCCCTCTCACTGGGGAAGAATCCGCTCCTACTTCCGCAAACTGCATAAAGATGGTGGGGATGACAAGTATCTTTTCGACTGGCTTGACTCGGCCATCGAAGGGTATGTCCATAGTCGCTGGAGTGAATACAAAGACCATGGGAAGTTCGTTTCGCAAACCAACATGCGTGAGGTAATCCTGCCTTACGAAAACAGGGTTGTTTGTTTTCACCCGGAGGGCAAAGAGATCACGTGGCCCAGCGGATCAAGCTGTCGTTGTAAGTGGGGCTGGGGTCGTATGTTCTTGACTAGAGAAATTGAGTTTCCCCCTCGATCCGATCCACACAAGTTCGAGCCCTTCGCAGTCTATGATTTTCGGCCACACTGTTGCACCCGCTATGAATCCGTCTGAAAGGAGCCCCGGATTGAAAAAGTCGCTGTTCATCTTGATTTTGTTGATTTTCGGTTGCGCTCCAGCCGATAACGAGCCCAACAACAAGTTTGTCTGCGGGGAAATAGTTTATGTTCCCGCACTGGACAAAACGGCTACCATTGTCAATAGTTTCAGCTACAATGGCTGGGCCAAAGGCTACAAATACCGCATCAGATACGCTAACGATCTCGGCGAGCTTACTTGGTCTGACGTAGTGGAATACGAATTGGAGAAGTACGATGAATCTGCTCATCAAGGGCAACAGCAAGATGGGGGCGAAAGTCTACATCTTCAATCTCCCACCACATCTAACCTGCAAGCCGACGAGTTGGTGCCTCAAGGGCCGTAATGGCAAGCCAGCCTGCTACGCTCGCCGGAATAATTTCAAAATGGACTCGGTGCGCAAGGCAACCCTTGCACGCTACCGTGCATCCAAGCGGAAAGACTTCGTAGAGAAGGTACTAGCCGAATTGAAAAGATTCCAGCCAGATTTCTTTCGTTGGCACTCCGGAGGGGATTACTACTCCGAAGAGTATGTTGAAAAAGTCATAGAGATTGTCAGGAATACACCTGATACGCTATTCCGGTCAACCACTCGACGGAGGGATCTTCTTAAACCCCTCTTGAAGTTGGCTGAACTGCCCAACATGATTCTGCGAGAATCTCTTGACACGGATTTCCCACAACCTACAATGGGGATTCCAGTTGCGGCGATTAACTCACTTCCAATCGCTGTGGGCATGTTTGAGTGCCCAAATGACTGCGAGGCTTGCGGTCATTATTGTTGGCAGGACGCTTGTGATATGTGTTTTCATGAACATTGATGGAGGAATCCATGGAACGACGCACTTTTCTCAAAGCCGCCCCAATCGCACTTGCTGGTGCTGCCATACCCGTCGCCGCCGAAGCCTATACCGATACCGACCGATTGAGATACCCCGATTGGAAGTGGGATATGGAGTATGAGGAGTTGAAAAGGGGCGAACCTTCCAAACCCGGCAGTGTCATTAGGGTGGAGATGACTCCCGCTGGACTCCTGCCTGTGATCGAAATGATGGGGCCATACCTCATCAACGGGGATGTGCTTTTTGACGAAACCCCCTGGGAAGGTGTCCGTGGGACCGACTTCGCCACGGGCGAGCCAACCGACATTGAATTCTACGAGAAAAACATCAAAGCGTTCCTCCGGAAAAGCGATGCTGTTTGTTACGAGAGACGAATCGACGACGAACATTGGGTTTGCTATGGAGCGGTTAAGTTGGTTTTGGTTCGCACGCTCAAAAACCAACTGTGGATCAATGTTGGGGTCATTCCCGAATCCACTCTACAAAAGGTCGAAGGAATATACCTTCACCCCCGTTGTGCCGCACCGACCGCCATCTGTTAAGGAGAACATCGTGGCCCTATTAGTTTTATTCCTGTCCCTACTACCGTCCATCACCTGCTTCATCGTTGCCGCCTTCTTGGCCGTGAAAGAAAAGGAAGGATGGGGTTGGTTCCTGTTTGTTGGTTTCCTGCTTGCGGGTTTCTCTTCAAGCCTGCCCGATCTGATTAAGGCCGTGGGGCAATGAAAAACAAGAAAGTCATCAAAATCACTTCCGACCGCAGGTCGGGAGTGATTGTTTTGCGCAAGAACCATCGAGTCAAAATTGATTTCGATGTTTCCAAGTTCCATGAGAGGAGAAAGAAAGATGATCGCCACAAGACGTGACTTTTTGAGGAACACTGCCGCCGCTCTGTCATTGCCGATTGTGGCTCCGCTGATTTCTTACGAACCCGTTCTTCCAAAGCCGAAACCCAAACCCATTACCAAGTACGGCGACGTTTATGGTCGTGACGACCAACTGGGACTTCACATCGAAGGCATCAATTGGATTCCCAATTTCTTTTGGACTTACCGGCGCTTCAATGGGGATGCACGGGGCCTCGTCGGATCATTGCGGCTGACTTTCACTCTCAAGGACGCCAAAGTTCTGTCACAAGATCTATGGGATTGGTCGAAGCCCACGCCGTTTAAGCGAGAAGGTGGAAAGCTGGACTATGTTGTTGATTCCAGGATCGTAACGCTCTGGGACTTCGCCAACAACAGACAAGAATGTCTCGCCGACGTTCATCCAGTATCTATTGGAAGTCAGTTCACGAAGAGCGGTTGGGAACTGCTTACGATGGACTTGTATTTCGGCGAAATGATTGATTGCTTCCGTGGTTTTGACGAAGCTGCCCTTGACGAATTCTACGCCGTTCATGTGTGTGGTTTCCAACCCCTTGGCGAACCCCTGAAGCTCGATGGAGAACTGAAGGACGCTCTCATTAACGAACTCTGTTAAAAAGGAGATTCCCATGCTCGTGTTGTCCAGAAAGAAAAATGAAAGCATTGTTGTTGGCCCCGATCCCGACAACGTAATTGACATCGTGGTCGTTGAAATCCGAGGCGATAAAGTCCGACTCGGCATCAACGCTCCCAAGGAGTGGAAGTGCGTTCACCGCAGGGAAGTCTGGGAAGCAATCCAGCGGGCAGATCAAGGAGGCCGGGAAGACGATGGATAGAAGGAGTTTTTTGAAAACGGCAGCGGCAGCCGCATCCGCCGCAGCGATCCCCATCTCTTTCGAGGACACGCCACCGGTCGTTGAAGCCGTGGCGAAACCTCCCGACAAACTCGTACACGTCCGGACGCTTGTTCTTGACCGCCCCACCAAGAACATGAACATTTACCCCCGGAAAGCCATCGAGGAAATGGTTGACCGAATTCCCAAAGAAGGCGTGTGGGGCCAAATCGGCATGCCCAAAGATTGTAAGATCCGTCTCAGCGAAATCTCTCACGTTGCTACAAAATTCGAGTTTCTTCATGATTGCGACACCCACGAGGATTGGGTTATTTGCGACATCCAATGCCTCGACACCCCCGAAGGCCGACGACTCAGGGAATTGGTGTTGCCCAAAAGAGGCATGCCCAAAGATATTGTCTTCCGCACCGCCGTTCAAGCCGACACCGAGAGAGAACTTTTCGATGTCACCCCCTGCCAAGAAGAGCGATATGTCACTGTCGTGTCAAAGAATGTAAAACTGCTTGGAGTCCACGCAATCTCAAAGGTGCAAGACGGATGTTGATCCAGATGGACCTGCCCTTCACGCTTGAAGACTGCGGCGGCATGGATGCCGTCTACGTCGATCAAGCACCTCTCAACAGCAGCTTCTTTTTCTGCTGTAAAACACCACTCGGTATCAAGGCACTCGATGGCGAATTCTGCAAGAGGATTATGGCTTGCCAAGACGAAAAAGACTACTTGCAAATTAGACACGACATCATCTATAATCCGCACCTGCATTGGGTCATCAAATACAACCTGCTCGCCAACCTGGAGCGAGTCAAACAAGAAACATGTTAGGTAAACCCGTGCCACAACCCGCCGCAGCAACAGCCGCCCAAAATGCCGCCGCCCTCGTCTCGTTCGACATCACTAGCCTCGAACGTGTCTACGTCGTCAAAAAAAAGGTGGCCACAGGCGAGGGGACTGGCGAAATCCTCGTGTGGAAGGATTTCGTTGTGTGTCAAGAAGAGGTTGAGGGATGGTTTGGAAAGACCAAAACCAAAGACGTTCTTCGCAGCAAATACATCTCGCTGCCCGAAGCTATAAAAGAGAACTGCCCGGAACATTGTGTCTTCCTGGCGTTCACCATTGATTGGTATTATGAAAATGTTTACATGTATTATGGTGAAAGATCATGCAGTATGAAACCGCCCGAGCCGAAATCATCGCCGCCCTCCGAAACGCCATTGACATAGGACTCAAAATTGATGTATCAGGCATGGACACTGATACTGCCGCCGACCACGTAATCAATACCCTCCAAGCCCACGGATGTCTAAGGAAAACCAATGAAACGCCTGCTGCCCCTCCTAGCCTTTGTCCTCTTCGTTGGCTGCCAAGAACCCCAGCCCGAGATTGCGCCCGATGAAGCTCCCCATGATGATCTCGCCCAGATCGACGAAATGGGCCAAGCCGCAGACGGTGAAGAATTCATCGCACACCCACCCACCGGCTTTCAGGAAACAACAACGCAAATCGTTTTCAACGAAATGGCCAAGGAACAATACAAAACAAGCCTGACTGCTTGGGCCAACACCGCAAAAGAAGAAGGGCGACTCACCGACGAGCAACACCAAACCTGTATTGACAAATGGGCCGGGATGAGTAAGATCGAACTTCGCAAAGCATGGAGAAGCAAGGAAGAGTTGCTCAACCCCCAAGGTGAAAACGAGGCAGAAGGATCTAGCCAGTAGAAGTCCACAACATGGGACGTTGTGGCAGGGGAGGCATAAGGATTGTAAAGCCTCGCATGGGGAGAGAGCGACTGCGGCAGGATGCCGCAGTCGCTCTTCGTTTCTCCGATTCCATTATTAGACGGAGTTAATAATGTCGCACACCCGCAGGAACTTCCTGAAAACAGCCGCCGCTGGGGCATCCGCAGCATTCATCCCCTTTTCGCTGCTCACTGACGATAACTTCGGTATCGACGAGCCGCCCAAAGATCGACTCGTCGTCTCCCACTCATCACTCGATGACGCCAAACAACGACTGGCCGAAAGCTTCACGGCTTTCATGGACATCACGGGCAGACGCTCGGTCGGCTCAAGACAAATGATCCACCTCGGCAAGCCCGCAACTGCTTGCTACATCCTGGATGACACTAAAGTCGTCTACGAAGACGCAACCTTCAGAGTCACGGGCCACTTCGTTGCCCGTGACTCTCTCTTTCACGTGTCCCGCCTGTCCCTCCAACTGTTCTATAAAAAAAGCCCCTTTCCAGATGGAGAGTCTCTGGTGTTGAGATCTTTCCGAGAACTGGACACGTACCTCCGAGAAGGTGACACCTTCAACGTCCAATGGGATCTCCTGGGTGATCTGGCCGATATTGCGATAAGCGGAAAATCAAAATGGCCGGAAGAATTGAACGCTCTTACCGATTAACAAGGAGAAAGGAAAACCAATGAACGAAGACAAAGTAATCAATGAACTCGATCCCACCAAAGTCAAAAAAGGCGATGTCGTCGCCTTTCACTTCTACACCATCGTGGAGGAAGTAAAAAACAAAGACGGAGACCTGTGCCTCGTCGTCAAGAACATCGAACAAGACCAGATGTTCACCGTCCAAGGCGAACCACTGATCCAAAAAGGGTTCTCAGGCAACTTCGTTGAAGAAGAAGTCACCCTCAGCCGAACCAAGATCATCGGCATCCTCAAGGATAGCCCCAACAAACCCATCCAGATCCAATTCGTCAAGAAAGACGGCTCCGACCGTAACATGATCTGCCGATTCCTCGCCACCAACGACACGGGCTACGCCCAGGTGGAAGAACTGGTCGAAACCGGTCCCCAAATGCGTCAAGTCGATCTCAGGACCATGGAATGGATCGTCGTGGAAGGAACCAAGTACGTCGTGAAGAAGTAGGGCGTGACAGGGGCAAACAAGGAAAAAGGAATGGAAGCCAGCCGGTATGTCTCCGAGATTACCCTAAGGGCTCGTGAAATTGAGCGAGCGGGAAGGAACCGATTCATCTCTCCGCTGCGAAACATCTCCCTCCCATTGCCCCCAAAAGGCATGGCAGAAGGAAAAATCTGGCCCGCTCTCAAGACAATGGGCTTTGAGATTATCCGACGAGGGGATGGCGTCGTACTGGCTTGGTAAATAAGCCAGATTAAATCACAATCAAAAGAACGCCCCGTGCCGGTGGCACGGGGCGTTTGTCCATCGGAAGCACTAGGGAAAAGAAAACAAAATTAAAAGAATGAATCTAAAAGAACAGATCGCAGAAAGAAATGAGGATGCCCTGTTCGCCGATGGGTTCGATGATGCCATCATAGGGTTTACGCATAACGCATGTGAACCCTGTCGAGCCGTCTACAGCAGCATCAAATGCATTGACATCCTCATGAAAGATGGCGCAACCGAAGAAGACGCCATTGAATACTTTCAATTCAACACACTTGGGGCATATGTGGGACCGAATGGACCCTTATTTGTGTCATGTTGAAGCAATACACCACCGGACGACTGTTGGTTTATGTGACAATGACATGCGTTGTCTTGGCCATCTTCGGCAAGCCAATCATGCTGCTGCTCTCCTGCTGGAGACAAATAGTCGGCCCCACCACAACCGCCTTCAACTGGTTGTGGGGGACACCGGAGTTGGCGTGGGAGTTTAATGATGGGACTATCATTGGTGGTTTTGCCCTCCTTCTTGGGACTTTGTTCGCAGCCGCCATCATAGTGGCTTTGATCCTTGGCGTTATTGTTCTATTCCTGTACCTACTCGACATTACAAGACACAAGAAAACATGAAATACGAAGTCTATCACGCCCGACATGACATCCCAGAAAAACTCTACACACGGTTTGAGGCCGATTCCGATCAGGAAGCCATGATTAAGTTCACCGAGATCCGATGCAGCCCGAACCTACAATGGGATTGGATTCGGATGGTGGAAGTCATCCAGGAACGCCAAACAAGGGGTGTGGCAAGCCATGGGCCAAACGACTAAAGTTGTCCTCGTCCGGGTTGTATCCCGGACCAAAGAGCACTACGGAATGTACGCCGCCGACTGGTACGTCAAGGGCTACGATGCCAACGGAACGTACCATGAAGGGTGGGAAAGCAACTTCATTACGGAGGATGACAATGGATGACAATATGATCGAACTATTGATGTCCGAAGGGTGGACAGTTGAGTGTGAGAATCCGCTAGAGATACGCCATTCAGATGGCAGCTTTGCCACCCTGCAAGCCGCTGAATCCCTCTTGATGGACATCCAGATCCAAGCTGAGGAAAAACGAGATCGAGAAAACTGGTCTCGGTGTCCGACCGATCTGGGGGAATGGTACTTGTGGAGGACAGAAGAAGGGGGAACCCAAGTGTGCGTGTTCGTTCGCACTGATAGCACCGTCAACCTTTTTCAGGGGCTTCATTCCATACACGCAAATAATATCGGCGGGCAGTGGAAGCGGCTGAAACAAAGCCTGTATAGAGAGGTAAAAGACTGATGGACAAAAAGACCTACAAAATCGGGGTAGCCTTTTTGCAAAACTGAGATTAACATGATTGCAATCATCGGATGGATCATCTCTACCCTCTTCACAGTCTACTTGATTGGATGGACCACGAGCTTTATCTTGATGTTTGCCCAGCCCGATCATAAATTCGGACGCTGGTGGGAGCCCGGCATCGGTATCAACTGGGGCAAAGCAGCGATATGTGCCGGGCTGGCGATCTTGTGGCCCATGTACCTTCTACCGGACCCTCGAAAATGAATGCTCCACGACAAGCGCCGCCTGTTCAGAGGGCATACGACCCTCATGTGGCTCACAAGGACGCACCATCTAAAAGAAACACCGTGCGATCCTTTGAGAACTGCGATAGAATCGTGTGGACTCGGGCGGGCATTCGATGTGAACGAACCGGATTCGTTTGGAGGAAACAATGATTAACCGAAGAAACTTTTTGAAAACGACCACTGCGGCGGGAGCCGCAGTGGTCTTGCCCCTCTCTTTCGCCACGCCAGTGAAACAGGCGAGCGAAATCTACTACGTTTCCACACAAAGCAATGATTGTCAAATCGATGCCAAAGGTGATGGAACCGATCTCGTTCGGGTTCCAATGATCTTCAGAGACCGAGAACGGGAATGGGATTTTATGAGAGCGGTAGAAGATTCCATCGAAGCCGACGAGAACATGAGCTACCCCATGAAGGTCTGGTTCATCTACGGGCCCCGCAATCTGGTATCAAAGGTTGCTGTGGCAAAAGCCACATGGCCCGAAGCCAGACTTTTGATCGCTGGTCAACCCATGACCAAGCGAGATGTCGTGAAGTCCCTGTCTTTCTCTGACTTGAGAGAACTCCCCTCCGAAATGGAAATGTGGAGAAGGGTCGCCATGGAAAACAACGTCTGCATTATGACCGCACAGCAAAAAAGGAGACCCCATGCATAATCGAAGGGACTTTTTGAAAATGACCACTGCGGCGGGAGCCGCAGTGGTCTTGCCTGCTTCTGCTTTTCTTCCCCTCAAGCCAGGAAGACACGAAGTAAAGATCCTGGAACCCGAACCGGGACATATTCCCCAGCATGATGTGCGGACGTTCGACATGCTGCATGATGCGCCCAAGCATTTACACTACGGCAATGTCAAGTCCGAACATCTGTTGGTGAACGAACGCATTGAAGGGTTTTACTGGCATTTGTGCGAGATCATTTGGAAAGAAAAAGGCCCGGTGAAGTGGGTCATGGCCCACCCTTTCACAATCTCCCACATGATGGCCTTTAAGCCTGCGTGGAAAGAGGGGAAGGGGAATTTCTATCATCTGCGAGAAAATCCAGATGCTACCCTGTGGCTGTCGGGCCAGAGGGGCTTTGCCATATGGGAGGGCAGTCCGCTTCATGGCTCTCCCGATGCCGATGTGTGGGCGCATGTTGATTACCCGTCGTATTGGTATTGGGCGAGCGGTCATCCTCGATCCTACATTGACCGCATGGACTTCATGTGCGAGAAGGGCAGCTTTCGCATGGAAGCACACTGGGAGAACTTGCAATGAATCTAAACAGACGGCAGATGTTGGGAGTGATCGGGACGTTTGTGGCGGCACCGACGCTTCTGGTGGCGGAAAAGAAAAAGAAGATCGTCAAGCTGGATGAACAGCTTATTACAACCGGATTTCCAATGCTCGACGAGGCGTTAGGAGGCGGTCTTCGCCGAGGAACCGTCTCAGTTGTCATGGGCAAAGCCGGTTCTGGCAAATCGGCTCTCATGCGAACCATGGCACTCAATGCCGCCAAGAAAAGTTCTGCGGGATTTGTGCCTGAACAGGGCACGGCCCACCTGTTGGCTCACAGGGGTGCCAACACGCTCCCTTTTGAGGGGCACTTGTGGTATTACCCCACTGATTATTTTGGTGATTACTCTCTGCTGCCCGCCTCATACATGCCTCAAGATGTCGAGTCTAATTGGCATCGGGCGTTGGGCAATCACGACATCCTTTTCGACGAGAGCTTCGGAACCCTTCCTTTCCGAAATTGGTATCAAACTGGGGAGACGCCCTACAACTATCGAGCCAAACGCAGGATGGACACGCTGCATCAACTGGTTGGCATGGCATACGATCACGATTGTGCCATTGTTCTTTCGATTACAACACAAAAATTGAATGATGAGTTCGGGGTGGCGGCTGTGGATTATCGCCCGCTGGCCTACATGCCTTCGGTTGTTCTCCAAATGCGTTATGACCACACTCCCGTTTCTTGGAATACCCATGTGTTTCGATGCTGCGTATTGAAGAATCGCTGGAAAGGCGCACATCCAGAAGTGCCCATGTATCTCAACACGAAGACGTTCCGCCTGGAATTGATGCCACCCGTGAACGTGAATGAAAGGGGTCGTCGTGCCTAAATTCATGCCGCCTGTTATTGTCAGGATAATCCAAGAGAAGCTTCAACATGCTGACAAGGTGTTCCGAGACAACTACGGCCCCCTGCAAACCGATGACGGGGAAGAATATTTCCCCGACGAAGCTCAGTTCTTGATAGGCGAAACCACACTGGATCTGGCTGGTGACGACATCAAGGCTGTTCTCAAGATCATCGAGGAATACATCTGATGTCACATATTAGGCCCGGCGTGAAAGTCACGGTTGTTAAGAAGGGTGTTTATCACCTGACAACCCAAACCAACCTTCAGTGGAAAGAGGGTGAGGTTGATAAGGTAATAACGGCTGGCCGTGTGACCGTCCACGTTCGCTTCCCGCCCGGCACACTAAGAGGCTGCCCTAAAGGTTCACCTATCCTTCATCTCTCGCCTGATGCTATAATTCCCTCTCACATGGTCCCGGCTTACAAGTCCGGTGTTGCTAAACTGACCAAAGAAGAGAAGGTTGCATTGCGGGTATGAAGAAAGATAGCATCATAAGGGTTGGCGATTGGATAGAGATCGTCGAACCTCATATCTTCGTTCGCTGCGGCTATCCCAAAACCGTTGACGATGCTATCGCCGAACTAGAGGCAGAACACGGCGAGGCAATCAAGAAGTTTGTCAAGGACATGGGCCTCTCCATCTTCCCGCCGTATTCTCCCTACGGCACCAAGAGTTTCCATTCGGATGTTTATGAACGTGTCCGAAGGGCTGTTGCCTACGCCAAATTAAAAGCTGAACGATTTGGGGGTTCCGCCCGAGAGATCCACACCAAGTACGACGAAAGCAAAAAGGGAAAGAGATACTATGTCTGTGACATCCGGTTTGTTAAGACCGGATTCTACTGCGCAGGCGGCTGGTCTGGCGGAATGGACGGCTATGAGTATGAACCGGCTGAACTTACTGAACAAAAAACCCACAAGATCTTACGCATTGGCTATTTCCCAGACATGGAGATCGAAGCGATCCATGTAAAGAAGCTTGATCGAAAGCCAGAAGACCAGGGCGTGCCAGTAGTCCCAGCCCGTTCGATAAGATCCCAAAACAAGTGAATACATACTCATTCAGAATGCGTCCTCGGCTTCGCCTCGGACGCCCATAGAAAGGATAAACGGATGAAAAAGAACTTGGTGGTACTCTCTAAGAGCAAAGCGAAGGAATTCGAGTGTGACGAACCCTGGGTCTGTATTAGCATAGACAGTTTCGATGAACATCCAAAAATTAGTGGCGTTAAGCGTCTTGGCCTGCTACAGTGCTCTTTTGGCGATATTGATGCTCCCATGTCTCCTGCTCATGGCAGTCTTTTTTCAGAAGATGATGCACACAAGATCTGGGACTTCGTAGAATCGTTCTGGGAAAGAGATGACATTGGCACTATAATGGTTCATTGTCAAGCGGGGATCTCAAGATCGGCGGCGACGGCAGCGGCTATCGAAAACTGCTTGAACGAAGAAAACCCCTCTCGCTTTTGGGAAGGTCGCTTTCACCCCAACATGCATGTGTTTTCCACCTTAGTTGAGACATTCCATAAGCGCAAGGGTTGGGAACCGGCCAAAGAACGGATGAAGAAGCTTTTTGAAAAAGCGGCTGAAAAAGATAATGAGGTATTAGACACATGGGAGCTATGAGTGACGAAACGAAGGACACACTTCGTCAACTGATCCAGGGTCCGAATTACAATGAAGTGCTCATCGGCACGAATCAGATCCACCTAATCAACCACTATGCTCTTGTCATTGCTTTGATGTCCAAGGGGATCATCACGCAGAAGGAATATCAAGCCTGCTTGGCCAAGGCCACCCACTTCATTGACCAACAATGGAAAGAGAAGATGGATGAACGGCAGGCCGAGAATGACAAGAAGCTCGATAAGCTGGAAGAAGAACTTCCGATCATAGGCAAGTTGCTGGCCCAAATGGCAAGGAGACAACGAGATGCTGACGGAGAGGGAGCGTGAAGTCGTCGAGTGCATGCTAAGAGGTTGGTTGCGGGCAGAAATGCCCCTCTACGGCGGCTTGGCCTACATAGATGTCATGAACCTTATGGACAAGTTCGGTGTCGATAAATCTGAGCTTGTCGAACAGGTACAATGGTGGCAGGATCTCGCAGACAGAACAAGGAGAGAAAGAGATGGCAAGGTTGGTGAACTGGAGAGTGCGTGAGGACGATCTACGCAAGGCCACGGACGAAGAACTGGCCACGCTCAAAACATGGATCGAGACTGAAGAGTCCCGGCGAAAATACTGGAATAGTCTCGAAGTAGCCGTCGATTGTGTCAACACGGGAGATGAATACTTCCGGGCGGCGGGGCTTGCCATGCTTCATTTGCTCAGGCTCGAAGCTCAGGCGCATAAACCCCATCAATGGCACGAGATCGTCAAGAGGACGGAGATCCAGTTGCCGGAAGACTTCTCCGCTCGTGACCACGCTTACCATCTGGCTCAGATGGCCCACAAGTATTACGACCGTAATACGGGCGCTGCGGGCGACCGTGATGCGGCTGATCGCTATATGGAAATTGGTGCTCATTTCAGTGAGGCCGATTTCGTCTTCGGTTTGACCAAGTACGATGAATGTACGAACGGCTATTATTTCAGAAGAAGCTAACCTTCTTCTGGGTTGTAGTCGGGGTCATTCCACTTGGGATCTTGAGCGGCAGTGGCATCGATGTATTTGTCAGGGCTGGCTGCGGCATATCTTTTCTCCCGCAATTTCATGGCAAACCATTCTCGGTCGCTCAAGGATGAGCGGCTAGTCTTTCCTGGTGGGATTCTTTTTCCCATGGCTCGCCATCCCAGCATGTAAGAAAAACGCCAATCAGAAGACAATGGGCTTCCCATTCCGGGCGGATCATAGTTGTCGTCCTGGGCATCCTTGACGCCCTTGGAGTACATGTGATCTTCCCTCTTGTTCGCCCAATTCATGAAATCGCCCAGACTGGGTGGGTCCATTGATGCCTCTAGCCATTTCCGAAAATTCATTACGATTGTCTCCTGCGTTATTTATGAAAGTGGTTGCTATATACTTGCATGGATTTTTACGAATTGTGGTTACGAATAGACGAAGCTAATCGCTTCAGATTCGGACAGGGGCGTGGACCTAGAAGAGGCCATGTGCCCGGTGCGTTTGGTAACGACCCAAGCAGGGCCAGACTTCGCAAGCTGAAAGTGCGTGGCGAAGAAGAGGTTGGTCGTGGTGAGATTTCAGGCATGGACGTACAGACCCGTGTCGATGCTGGCAAAAGCATTGAATCTCTCATCCTTAAAGCTCTGGCTGAGGTCTCTGGTTGGGAAATTGAACAATCTTCAATGCAACAGGACATGCACCGCAAGATCGACGGCTGGAGAGTTGATGGTGGGCAGAAGACCGCCATCCAAGCCAAATTCCGAGATAGTGGCAGTGACATCGCCGTAAAGGTTGAATGGCGTGGCAAACCCGGTAGAGATCTCAGGGGTGATGCTGAACTCTATGCTGTACTTTCCCAGGATGGCATGACCATTCGTGTCCGTGACGCCAATCAAGTGAAAGCGACGGCTCGCCGGATGCTCGAACAATACAACGATGCAAGTCGTCCTTCTATGCTGCGTCTTGATGATGGACAGATCCGCTCTGCTTTTGATCCGCACGACGGCTCCAGAATCGTCATGGCTTATATTTATCCCGATGCAGACTCTCTTACATATAGAGAGGACTTCAGGTTGCCGAAGGTCATCTGGAGGTATAGGGCTGCATAAATGACAGAGATATTGAAAGCAAAAGATCGCAGAGAACGTGAAGGTTGGTATGACAAGTTCGCCCCACCAAATGCAAAGGGCATCGACATTGGCGGCGGCTGCAAACCACAAACCCAACTCCATCCCGATAATGAAAATTGGACCGTGTGGGACATGTGTAAAGGAGATGGAGATGCAACCTTTATGAAAGGCGTGCCAAACAATCACTACGATGTCGTCCACGCCAGTCATATTCTCGAACATGTAAAGAACCCAAAAAGGGCACTGTTCAATTGGTATCGCATCTTGAAGCCGGGAGGCCACCTAATAGTTCTGGTCCCTCATCGTGATCTCTATGAAAAGAAACTCGCACCACCAAGTAGGTGGAATCACGATCACAAAACCTTCTGGGTTCCCCACAGGCCAGAAGAAGATGCGCCACCTACCACAAAGGGGTTGCTCGACGAAATTCTTGGCGCACTGCCACGGGCCAGAGTCATCCAGCTAAGGATCTTGGACGAGGGGTTCAAGTCCGCAGGTGACTACGAACACTCGCTTGGCGAGTACAGCATTGAAGCTATCGTCCGGAAAGTTCTTTCCTAGAACCCTCGCTCTCGGAACATCCTGATCGCATCCACAAGAATCCGCTTCGCTTCCCCCAAAGGAATCCGGATGGGGTAGCGAGCGATGAGGAAGTCCAGCGTGGCGTCTTTGACTTCCTACTCCGAATGCGCCTGATAGATGACTTCGACCAGCGAGGGATCGAGAGCGGGAGGTGGCTTCGTAAGGAACGTCATGGCCAACCCTCCATGTAGAGGCAACGGCAGTATTCCGCCAATTGGAACATCTCTCCCAGAAATGTCAACCCTCGGGGATACACCTATCGGTGTAGGGCCAACTAAATTTCTGCTACCTTCTGGGTAGCACTCGTTACAAATCGTGTAACGCACACACTTATTAGTAATCCGTCGTAAGTCCTTGGTACGAAAGGGCCATCATAAACTAAACGAATTCGCAATCATGCCACATTTTCCGTACCAGTTCCGAACCAGTTCCGGTCTGATTCCGACCGGCAGGTCTTGCTGACACTCCAAATTGGTGAAAATGATGCACATGTGCATTCGCACGAGCAATAGTTTCGGCGATTTCGCCTGCCTAGCCATATCCAGATTGCCTAAGTTACGACAAATCAGGCCCTCGGGAACCCTTCGATTTGCGTAGATCTAATACGGAAACCATTGGCAGCAAAGGACTTATCTAATTGAAAAGGGCCCGCTTCACCCGCCTTGAACACGCCGAGGGCCATCTAAATCAAGAAGTCGCCCGTACTGATAGTACGGTGAAAACCCGGAAGGTTTTCATGTGATTCGCTAAATTTTCTGAATTTTTTCTCAAGTTGCTGCGTGATAAGGACTTGCGTCGAGAAAAATCTAATTGATCGCCAACAAGATTAGATAATCTATAGAAGCTCAAATTTGAGTTAGCGTAAGTCCATCGCTGATAACGACTTACCTAAATCGAGTTCCCAGGGTTCCCAACGTTCCGGAACGTTGCAGAACGTTCGAAAAGTAATAACTCTAGGACTGCCAAGGACTTGTGGCCCCCAAGCGCCTTTTGGCGCACGTAGAGTTCTCGTCGATTTATAAATTGTCTCAGATCTGAGACGGATCTGCGCAAATTCGCTATTCCCCCACAATTTCCCCACCAATTACCCGCCAATAACCCAACCCGAAATATTCTGGATTCTCGCCCGAGTTCGTCACCCAGATAGTTGTCGGACAGGATCAGCCAGACAAGACCTTCGACGTTCGACACCGGCCCGCCCAGGCTCACGCCCGAGCGGGCCATTTTTACAGGTAACCATACTTCTCGTAATAGTCGTACTGACTGGCACGAAAGTCTTCCAGTAAATCATCGGGAATCGTGGGGCAACCTTTGCTCACATGGACTCTCGGCTTTTTGCGAATGAAATCGGCATCAAACTTCTCGCCGAACTGCGAAAGGAAATCAATCAGATCTCTCCTTATCGTTTCTGTTCGGCCCAATTGGAGATCGTCAGAGTAGCACCCAATGAAGTCCTCCAGACTAGATTTCAAAATGCCAGGATGCTGAATGATGTTCTTGACCCAACCCCTGAAGTCTTTCGATTTGCAGGCGTTTTCCAATCTCCTGTCTCGCCATTCCCAATTGTGCCTTCGACGATGACACCACCAAGATGATGCCCAACCCTCAGGATGACGAACAAAAGCAAATCCCGGCTTGTGAAGCACAGGAGAATCATGATTGCCACAACGACCGTGAATGACCAATCCCAACTCCTTCAGAACTTGTCCTGCCCATGTTCCTCCAGTCTTGGGAACATGAATGAAAACGCAATTTCGCAAATATACGGCCATGGAAATATTTAGGAGTCCCAGATTTTTTAGGAGTCCCGTTGAAAAAAGAAAAGGAGTCCCAAAAGCCTGTCAAGGGGGTGGGGGTATGGGACCAGCGCCAAAGGAAATTGAAAATAATTTTTGCATTAGAAATTATGCAACGAGGGCAGTTGTATAGAGGCGGTGCTGGCCCAGGCTGCGCCCCTGGTGCGTAGCACCAGGGGCGCATGGTCCTGCTTATACATCCGCACTCATGGTGCGAGCACTGCGGGCAGCAGCGTGGTGGTGATGCGGTGATCGTGTGCTGCTATAAATCCACAGCAACACATGACAAATCCCTAGCTACCTCATTGGCAAATCCTCACGAGTTGCACAAAAGATAGTGAGCACCACACCACACGGTACGTGTGGTGTGGTGCATGGCACGTGTGGTGTGGTGCAGTGCGAGCACCAGGGTGATGCCCTGGTGCTCGCTATGATCTACTCGTAGTAGTACGTGTCCTCGGTCTCGGCAGTGGGCCAGTCCTCGGGCTTCCTGCTGACGTGGGCAACAGGGTGTTGGTGGCAGTTGGAGTAGAAGGGGTCGTTGTGGATCAGCAGGTACTCACTGTCGGGCCTTGCCGCCTTGAGCCCATGCGTGTCGCTGGGGTCGAGGAAGGTGACGGTGTTGTTGTCCACGTCCACGATGCAGGGGCGTACCTCGGTGCCACCATCCACCACCGACACGTGGGTGCCACTCCGAGTGCCGAGAGGGTGTAACCCACGGTCGTCATGGGGATCGCTCAACCAGCGGGCCACGTACTGGCCTGCTGCCTCTGCCGAGGCGTAGCGGTTGCCACTGCTGCCAGGGCATCGCCTGCCGTGCTCGTCGTCCGGGCCATCCTCGTCCACCATGAACGGGGTGCCGACTCGCTCGGGATCGACGTAGACCGTCAGGTGCGGGACGGCGACCCTCATGCCTTCATCCAGGCCGACCACTCGCAATGAGTTGACGCCGGGGGCCTCGGGCTCGTCGCCTTCATCGTGCCCCCATACGAAGACGTGTTCGCAGTTCTCGCAGCCGTCGCCGAACGTCGCATCGTCGGGGATCGGCTCGCCGCAGTCCGGGCAGTTGCCGCCCTCATACTGAGGCTTGGCCAACCTGCTCAACTCGAACAGGCTGCTGTTGAACAGGCCGGTGCTAAGGGCCTCGCTCATGGTGCTGCCGTCCACTACGGCGGCGAGCACGTCGAGCGCCTGCTGCCGGTGGATGCCTTCGCAACCGGCAAGATCGACTTCAATTAACGCCTTCATCGTTTTCTCCGTTGGTGGTGCTGTCGTCCTGGCGATCAGCCGGGACGAGGGGAGGCGAGGGTCGCATCGGTAGCGACGGGGGCTCGATGCCGAGTCGCTGCATGGCTCTGATGACCTCGCCGTTGAGACCTAACATGGTACGCTCCAAAAGAGAGACCCACCGGGCGGCTGCCCGGTGGGTCTGGGGATCACTAGAACATGCGGCCACCGTCGCCGCATCCGGCCACGGGCCGGTTGAACATCATGCCGCAGTTGCGGCAACGTAGGTGCAGCAGGCAGGCCAGTTGGCCGAGGGGCTCAAGCTGGCCACCGCACATGCCGCAGGGGTCGTTGATCTCGGCGTCCTGGCCTTCCACGTCGTTCCTGGCGTCGTTCTCGTCGATGGTGAGCATGGTGTTGCCTCCGGGGGTGAAAGTACCTCAGCGGGCCGCACAGACGATTCTAGGCGGCGATCCGGCGACCGGTGCGGGCGTCCCACTTGGGGGCGACCTTCTTGCCGCCCTCGATGACCTGGGCCTGCACGTAGCTGCCGCTCCGCACACGGTACTCGCTGGCCTTGCGACCGAACCGGTGCAGGGCCTCGGGGCCACGCCCCTCGTCCCTGGTGGCGACCGGCTTCTTGGTGATGGCCACGAGCAGGCCGTTGTAGATCGTGGCGTACCAGTAGCCGTGGCGGATGCCGGTGTGCTTCGGGCCAACCAGCAGCAGCGGGAGGGCCTGGGCCTGGGCGAGACGCCGCAGGTGGGAACGCAGGCGACGGGGCGGGTGGGCGACAAACTGCATGATGATCTCCGTAGGTTTAAGGGACAGAACGCAGGATACTTCCCCAGGATACATCGGTGGGATATATCGCTGGGATTGATCTCTTAGCCTCCAACGAGTTTGGCCCAGCAGGTCGGGCCGAATCCGAACCGGTGACCCTCGGGGCTGACCCCATCGGGGTGAGTGAGAGGGTGACCACAGCGACCGCAGCGACCCTCGCCGTGGATGCCGTAGCCCTCGGGCACCTGGGCCTCGGGCCAGATAACCCTTGCCAATGCCCAGCGGACGACCTTGACCGGCAGGGAGTCGGCGTTCATCTTGCTCTTGGGGGACAACTGCATGAAACCGGTACGCTGGTCGAGCTTGCCCAGGTACGTGTAATCGCCCATGTTGTCCGGGCCGGTCAGCAACCGGACGAAGTACGCCTCGGGGTACTTGTCGTCGGCGGGCTTGTGCTGCACCAAGTAGGTGTAGTGCTGACCCTTGTTGTTCGAGACCGTGAAGACGGCCTTGCCACCAAGCACGAACCGCTTGTCGATGGTGAAGTCGTTGTCGATGAGGGTCAGTTGCTTGGTCATGGCATTGTTCCTTTCGCCCCCTTATACACGGCTCGCCTGCCTGGGGTTCGGTGTAATTTGAAAATAAAAACGCCCACCGGCCTCGGGCCGGTGGGCGCTCAGGAGAAAAGAGGTTGTACTGGTTGCAGGCCCATGAGGCTTTATGTGTTCGGCCTCACCCCCTGCTCACGCACACCCTTGGGTGCGGGCTTTGGTTAGGTGCCACCGGGCTGCGGTGGTGGTGTTCAGTTGGTGGTCTCGTCCTCCGGTTCGATGATCTCCCACTCGGCCCATCCATCGGCGGCGGCGAGTGCTTCGGTGAAGGCGTTGACCTCGGCCTCGGTGTCGAACTCGAACTTGTCGCCGTCTTCCAGGTCGGGGTTGTCTTTGCGGGTGCTCTCGCTGCCCCACCGGACGGTGATCGAGGGGCGAGGGGGCTCGGGTCCGCCCTCGGTCATCTTGAGCAGGTAATCGCCAGACTCCAGGTCGGCGAGCACCTGCCGCAGCAGGTTGCTACCCACGATGCCGCTGGACGTGGTGATCTTGATGCCGGGGTTGGCGTTGTCGTCTTCGACGATCCGCAGGACGTTGGCGAACGGCTTGCCGCAGGTGCCGGGTGCATCCACGGTCACGCTGCCGTCAGGCAGCCTTCGATAAGTCGGCTGGCTCATGTTTGGGTTCCTTGTTGGGGATCAGAACGGGGCTGGCCCCTTCCGGGGGCTGTCTGTTGGTGAACAGAAAATAGCTGTCGAGGCTGCCGTCCGTTCGTCGGTAGGGGACTGAGTAAAGCATGGTGGCGTCCTTTCGCACTCTTATACACAGTTCGCCGCAAAAGGTTCGGTTAGATTCCCATTAAACGATCTTGGATGAGGTACAGGTGGCCGATGGTTTCGTCCCACCTGCGTTGTTCGTTGCGCTCGGCCCACTCACGTTCCCACGCCTCTTCCTCGGCCTGGAGTTCAGCCGCTTCCGCCTCCCAGGCTGCTCGTAGTTTCTGGTAGGCATCGGCCACGGGGATCGCCCTGGAGTCGCTGGGTTGGCACTCGATGACGGTGTTGCCGTCCTTGAGTCGCCAATCGGGATCGCCGTCGAAGTAGGGGTTGCCGATCCGGGCGAAGCCGGTTTTCACACCGGCCATCTGGGGGTGGACTCGAATGGGCTCGCCGTCGCTGGCGATCAGAATGGCAAAGGCGCTGATCTCTTGCATGGTGGTTTCCTTTCGCACCCTTATACACACGAAGGGGCGCTAAGGTTCGGTCTCTTCATAGTCGAAGCTGAACACGCACCAGCCGTATTTGTCGCTGAGCACGTCGGCACCCTCGGTGTCCAGGTCCACGTCGCCATCGACTTCGAGGGTCACGTCGTCGGGCAGATCCACGTCCTGGCCGTCCGGGTGATCGTCGTCGGTGGTGTCCCACTTGATGTTGTAGAACCTCACCTGCCGGGACGTGGCGTTGCAGTTCTGGCACTCGGCTTCCCTTGCGGCCTGCTCAGCGGCCTGCACACTCAGGGCATCATAGTCTTCAACGTCCCAGGTGTGGCCGCAGCGCTCGCAGGTGACGGTGATCTGCACGTGGCTGCTGTCTACGTTATTCATCGGGCCATTCCTCTCCGGTTTCGGGATCGAAGTTGACGCCCAGGCGGCGGCAGTGATCGGTGTCGTCGGGCAGCATGGCGGCGAGCGTGTCTGGCCCTTCGCCTGCCAGGGCGGCTCGGGCGGCATACTCGGGGACGGTCTCGATGCCATCCGCCGCCATATACACCTGCACACAGGCTTCCATCAGGGCTTCATGTTGGGCTGGTGTTAGGTGGCCGTGTTCGGCTCGGCGTTCGTCGGTGGGGTCCAGTGTCATGCCAGTTCCCCATCGGTGATCTGCTCGAAACTGTAACCGGCGACGGCATCGCCACCTTCCGCATCTACGACGCTCCAGGTGGCATCGCTGTTGATGTCTTGCACCCACCACTGGCCGTGCTCAAAAAACGATGTCATTTGGGGCTCGTGGCCAGCGGGCCACACAAACGTGTTTTCGGCCCACTCGTTGAAGATCGAAACAAGGTCTTCGGTGTTGTTGGGGTCGCTTGATTTCAGCATGGTCGTGTCCTGTTATACATGCGAACTTGCGGTGCAAAAAAGAGTGCCCGGCTGCGCTCCTTATCACGCAGCCGGGCCGGTCCCCAAACCGTTATGCGGTCTTCGCCTGGGCTTCCTCGCCACGGCGGACGATGTAGCGGATGCCCTCGGCACGCACTTCGAGGATATGATCGAAGCGGTACTCACGGTAGTCGAAGTCGTGCGGCTCGTCGTCTCGCCGCTTGTACGGCTTGAGCCAGTCGGCGAGGCTTTCATCGCCATCGCCTTCCAGGCTGTACTCGACGGCGGGTATGGCTGCCAACACGTGCTCGGGGTACGCCTCGGCATGGGCCTTGCTCGGCTTGCCCTTGGCGTAGCTTTCCAGCAGCAGGCCACGATGATCGGGCAGGTAACAGTAGCTCGTTTCGTGGCGACCCTTGGGCCACGAGGGGTGATGGCCGGTCGGGATCATCATTTGCAGGTAGACGTGGCCGGTGGACGGGCGGCGGACCAGGACGGTGCCCTCGATCCGCTCACGGTCGTCGCTGCGGCTGCCCAACTCGTGCTGTTCCGGCCCCTGCTGTTCCAGGTCTGCCGCCTCTTTGGTCTTGCCCTCGGCCTTCAGCGCTTCGACCTGCCGGGACCACTCACGGGCGTTGTCGTTGTTGCGGCTGCGCAGGTAATCGAAGTTGCTGATGCCGCTGACACGCTGCCGCTTCATCACGGGCGGGCAGAGCGGCTCCGTTTTCTTGCGGCTGCCGCCCCTGCGAGTCGAGAAGCACGAGGGCATGGTCAGGGCGACCACGCCGAAGGGTTGGGCGGTGTTGATCCGGGTCAAAATGCCGATCAACTCGTTCTCGGTCACGTACTGGATGGGTGCGTTGGACATGAGGTTCTCCGTAAGGTTGGGGACAGAAACTTTGTTCGCCCTCTTATACACAGATGGCGGGCAAAGGTTCGGTCTAATTCTAAAATAAATGGCTGCCTGCCGCCGCTGCGCCGGGCGGCGGCAGGCAAGCCGGGCCGGATCATGCGGCCTTGCGAAGCGGCTCTCCCACGAACACGTTGGCCTCGGCGGCGGCTGCCGGGTGGCAGATGGCGAAGTTCTCGCAACCGGCACAGTTGCTCGGGCCGTCCCACGAGGGGTTGTCGTCCTGGCAGGAGCAACGCACGGGCTCCTGGGCGGGCTGGTAGCCCTCGTTGTGGTGGCCGGGGTACATGACGCTCGGGCCATCGGAAGCGGCCTCAGCGGGCCGGAAGGGGGCCTGTGCGGCGGAATTGGGCTCGACCTTCTTCTGGCCCAGGTGGATCACCAGCAGGCCGGGAATGACCTCGTGGCGGGGCCGCAGGTTGTAGCCGAGACCTGCCATCAACAAGAGGATCGGGACGTTCAGGCGCTTCAAGAGGGCCTGCATTTCGACTTCGACCTGGGGATGCCACGCACAAGTCATGTCGAAGTCGTACAACTCGCCATCGACCAGCAGGGACTTGGCTTCGGCACTGACAACCAGCTTGCCGCCGACTCGCATCGAATAGCGGGCGGTCTCGATCACCACGGGCGACAGGCCATCGACGACCACGCCCAGGTTGTTTTGCTCGATCCGCTTGTCGAACACGGGTTCGAGGTTGTCATCTTCGACGGCCACCAGATCGGCGATCCGCTCGCCCATGCGGCGGAAGGCGGCGAGGATCGGCACGATGGCCATGATGAACAAGGGGTCGGACAGGACGGGGGAATTGGGCTTCTCGACGCTTCGCAACATGATCCGGGTCTCCGTAAGGAATGGGGGTTAGGAAAGAGCAGAACCAGGAATAACCAAACCTGTTTAGTCTTGTTCCGGTCTTTCGTTCTGCTCGGTTCGCCCCCTTATACACACGAAACGAAAAAGGGTTCGGTCTTATGCTGCTTTTTTCTCGGCCTCGATTCGGCGGGCGTGAAGGATCACGCCTTCCCAACAGCGCTTCAGGTGCGGATGGGCTGCCAAGAACAAACGCCCCTTGCGCTTGTTGCTCACGGCTGCCTCGGGGCCTAGCTCGGCCTTGCGGGCTTCGAGCCACTTGACGTACTGAGTGTAGTACGGGTGGCCGGGCTGGATCACCGAGGCACCGGTCAACGGCGGAATCGTCTCGGCTGCCAGACGGGGGCGTGCGTGCGACTTCATGGTTTTGGCTCCGTTGGTCAGGGGACACTCAAAGAGCCCCCTGGGCGATGCCCAGGGGGCTCAGATGGGACACTAGGCCACCTTCTCGTCGGCGACCTCGGCGACTTCGATGAACTGCAACTCGCCAGCCACTTCCAGACTGACACACTCTTGGGACATGGCTCGGCAGACGTGCCGGGCCAACAGCTTGACTTCACTCAGATGCTTGGCCAATCCCTCGGCGTCGGTGAAGCAGTAGACGATGCGGACGGGCTCGACCACGAGACCGTGTTCGTCGCTCATCCACGCCCCTTGACCGTCGATCACGGTCGCCCCACCGAACCACTCGGCGAACTGTTCGAGAGCATGGACAACGGCGGCTGCCTGCTGCTCGGGGGCGGGCACGTTCACGTCAGTTGTGCCAGGGACGTAAAGGGCAATCTTTCGATTCAGCATGGGGACCACTCCGTTAAAAGGTGCGTGATGTTCGCACCCTTATACACGCCAAACTGAAAAGGGTTCGGCATAATTTTTAAAACGCCGCTCAGCCGGGACTATGCACCCGGACCCCCCGCCAATTTCGCCGAGTCGTCTGCCCTCCGCATGACCAGGGGCTCGGACTCGGGTACTCAAGGCGAGAGTGCTGACATTACACCACAAAGCAGCGAATCATGTTTCGTTGGTACGCTCAACGCCACGGGGCTGACGTTCTCCGGTATTCACCTGTAGGCTCAAAGGGCCACTCGTGCCGGGTTCCCCACCTCGTACACAGCAGCGATCTCGCACTCCTACAGGACTCTATTCCCTACCTGCTGACCTCTCTGGGCCAGCAGTCGTACCGCAGATAAGACGATCAATGGGACTCGAACCCATACTTCCGGCTGCACGCCGGTGTGCTACCACTACACCATGATCGAACCCTCGTACCTCCCAACGCCATGTTGGGTGTGCCCCCTGGCTTGCGCCTTACACCACTCAACCCACACTGATAACGGTTGAGACGAGCGGGGATCAGTGAATGGCCTGTTTGCCTCGTCAGCGGGTCGGCCTGGGACGGCTCGCAGCGTGCCTTGCTGCGACTTGCGGGGCTGCTCACCCACCGTTCGCCCCCTTATACACACAAGATCAAAAAAGGTTCGGTCTAATTTTCTTTTTATTTCTTGCCGCCGCAGGTGCCTAAAGGGAAGTGAAGGGCGGGCAGGTCGCTCGCCCAACACTCTAACCCGGAGAATACAATGCGTTGCCCACGATGCTGCCAACCCCTGCCAGTTGACTTCCGTGACCTCGGCTGCACCTACTGCGGCCTGGAGTGGCACGAGGTTGACGATCTAATGCGGATGGACGAAGACGGCGACGAAGATCGCCGCCTCGACCTGCAAGCGAAGATCAAGGCGCAGCGGTTCATGTACTAGGACCACGCCCTGGCCCTCGCCAGTCGCTCCGGGCTGGCGAGGTTGTGGAACCGATCCTTGCAGTTCCCTCGGCCTTTGGACCGGCAGAACACGTGCTGATAGGATCGCTTCGTGAACCGGCAACCGCAGGTCGGGCAGATCACCCTGGTGCCCACCTTGGCCTGCCGGTTGCTGGCCTTGATCGCCTGGGCATCGTCCACGTCGAACAGATCAGCCTCGCTCGGCTCGTCATATCGCTCGGACAGGGCATACGCCTCGTCGCCGTTCGGTACGATCATGCTGCCTTCCTTTGGTCTCGCTGGTGGATCACGCTCCGCAGGTCTTCGTCGGTGTCGTCCGGGTCGGGACGGTAGCCACGGCGGATCGCCTCGGCCTCCAACTGCCTGCGGCTCAGGTCGTTCAGTTCTTGCATAGTCATGGCTTGGGCCTCCTTGTCAGTGGCCGGTGCCACCCGGCACCAGCCGGATCGCCCCCTTATACACGGCTCGACGCCGAAAGGTTCGGTGCCCTGGCGGCGCAGCCGCCAGGGCACCCGGCTCGGCGGTGCCGCCCCCTTATACATCTGCACTTAAAACCGTCCAGGCCAACCACGTGTTATACATCTGGACTAAAATCCCACTGCGCAAATGAAAAATCCCGAGATCAATTCGAAAATCCAAAAAAGAAAAATCCAGAATAAATCTCACAAATTGCGCATGAAGAAAGCCCGCTGGAGGCCATGCCATCCCAGCGGGCTTCTAGAGGCGAGCAGGTCGGTCCTTCTGGGGCACCACTCCCATCGATCCGCTCGCAGCACCATTGTTCTGCTATATACTAGTCCTCGCAGATCCTCCTTGGGTTGCCCTCGCTGTCACACCTGTACACAACCTCGATCTGCGGCAGACAGTGCCTTAGGTTCGCCAGGGCATTCACCTCACCAAAACCATGCATGCCCACGACTGAACCACTCGATGTCTTGAACCAATACTTTTTCATGATGAGTATCAAGATCTCGCCCGGCCCAGGCCGGGCGAGATCTCCTTCCCTTCTTAAGCGGCGGCTGCCTGCTCCTCGCCCTCAAGCTCCTTAGTGCCATGCTGACCGCCGATCACATCCTCGTGGCCGCTGTAGCTCAGCAGGTGCTCAGTGGTCTTTGCTGCGAGCGTGCTGGCCTTGAAGATGAAGGACGGGTCGTCGCCCATCCGGCCCAACCACGAGGCCATGTAGCGCTCGTGATTGTCCATCACATCGGACTGCGGAATCTGACATGCTGAGGCCATGAAGCAGGACGCCATTTCAGCAACCAGTTCGTTGAAGGCGTACTTCTCATCCTTCTGGCCCAGACGCACCTCGCTCCAGTGCCCTAGCTCGTGGAAGGCCGTGTAGTAGTAATCTTGAGGTGCCACGAAGGTCTCGGGCTTGGGCAGCCGGATCGTGTCACCACTCTTGTGGTTCGGCCAGTCCTCGTAGGGCTGGGGCAATCGGTAGAAAGCTCGGTCGCCACCATGGCTGATCTTGGCACCGGTGGCAGCGATCACCTCACGAGCCATATCGAACACCGGGTCTTCGATGGCCTCGGGGGCGATCTGGGGCTTCTCCTTGTCGATGACGAACTTCTCAAGCTTGCCGTCCGGGTCGTCAACCTGCTCCAGGTTGAACACCGTGTAGGTCTTGAGCATGAACCACGTGAACTTCTCACGCTCGCCGTCCGGGTCGTCCTTGTCCTTGGGGCGGGTGCTCTGCACCGGGCTCCAGTAGACGATCCTCGTGCCCCAATACTCCACATCGTCGGGCCGCTTCTTGACCTGACATCCCAGGTCGCCCCACTGCTTGTACGTGCCCCACCAACAGCTATCGTAGCCGTAGTCCATGCACGTACAGGTCAACAGCAAGGGGTTCATGCCACGGTACGGCTTCTTGCTGGCAATGTTCTTCGGCCAACCAGCGTTCGGGCTGCTGCTCCAGGGCTTGCGCCAGGGCGGCTTGCCGTCCTTGATGGCCTGCACAATTCGCTCGGTCATCTCCTTCTGAATCTCTGCCCTGATCTCTCGCCCATCTCTCTTCTTCTTTTTCCTGGCCATGGTGATCTCCAGTAATGTGGTGCTTGTGGTGCGGGGTTCAGGGCCCGGCCCTGGTGGGCCGGGCCCCTACGTCCCTGTCACCCAGTCAAGGAGAAAGGATCATATGTACGGTAGGTGCTTTACCTCGACCGGCAGATCGGCAATGGCCTGGGATAGCTTGGCCAGGGCCTCACGCCGCAGGTCGCCGTTGTCATCAGTTCCGGCCTCGAAGAAGGCCAGAAAAAGTCGGCCCTTGTTGGTGACCAAGGTCGGGTGGTCACGCTGCATCAGATCGACCAGTTCTGCCACGTCGTCGCTCCTCATGCCATTGACAAAGCTACTGAGGATGTCTGCGACCTCTTGGGCGGTGGGATGGGACATGTGCGAGTCTCTCCTGACTGAGTGGGATATATCCTACGGATGTATCCTGGGGTCGCCCCCTTATACACGGCTGGTGGGGAAAGGGTTCGGTTATTTTCGAACTATTTGGGCGACAATCTCGAAGTCGCCACGGCAGTCGCCGCTACGCTTCTTGACCGGCTCGCCCTGCTGGAGTCGGTCGAACTCGTCGGCGGTCAGTATGATGTAGCCGCCGCCCGGCTCACATTCGATGGGGATGGTGCGCTCAGTGTTCTTGTGGTGGCTGCTGCCTAAGATCATGGTCTCTCCTTTGGGGCTCGACCTTGACGGCACACAATGTCGTCAGGCCCAGGTTGCCACACCAGAAGGCTTGCTCGCCGAACTGGCCGGGCTTTCGGTCGGTTGATGTGACCGTGCGTACCGGGCCGAACTGACGACCCTCAGGGTACGTTGCTTGGCGAACTGAGTCGCCGACTACGATCTTCATGCTGCCCTCCGGATGCTCCGCTCGTGGCGGATCATGCCCACAACTTCGTCCAGGTCGCTGTCGAACCACATATCGCCGCTCGTGGTCTGACACTGGCCTGTCTTGAGATTGATGCTGGCGTACAATGCACCGATCTGCATGACGATGCGAAACCGGTCGGACTGGGCTTCAAGTACCTGGATCATTAGAATTCCTCTCGCAACAGGGCCTCGACCCTGGCGTCATTCCTCTGCCGCAATGCCTCGACGATCTCTTCGTTCTCAAGAGCAATCGCCGGGTGGACTAGGGCTTCGCAACAAAGGGCGTTGAACCTGTTGGCTGTCATGGTATGGGGCTCCGTTATACATCCGAACTTAGAAGGAGCCCCCGGCCCAAGGGCCGGGGGCTCAGGGTTGCAACTCCCCAATCAGGCTGCTTCGGCTTCGTTGTCTTCCTGCTGCAAGGCCGTCCGCAGGTGTCCCTTGTAGTCTTCGAGGAACTGTGCGAACCCACCGACGTATGCCGCCAGCCCCTTCTCGATCTTGCGATACAGTTCCAGCTTGGCCTGGGCCTGGGCGATCTGGTCGATCAGGCGGTCGATGCCCTTGGTGACATCGGCCTGCCACTGGTCGGGCTTGGCCGACACGTTGGCTCGGTTGCCGATGATGAGACCGTGCCCATCGGCGACGGTCACCAGCGGGCGCTTCTTGGTCTCGTCGCCCTGCTGGTACGTCTCGTATGCCTCGTCTTCGGACAGGATGCCGCACTTGACCAGCGCCCAGGCGAAGAGCTTCGGGTAGTATTCCTGGAACCGTTCCTCGAAGCAGGCTTCGTCGATGTGGGCTTCCAGTTCCTCGGTGTCGAACACAATCTCGTAGCCGCACCGCATACCACTGCTGCGAGCGTAGCACTTCGACCGCTGCTCCTGAGCCTGATCCAGGGTCGCAAACGGGCCGTGCCACTCGCACGAGCCTCGATCCTCTTGGATGCCGGGCTCGTCGGCATAGTGGCTCGCCGAGTAGTTCAGCGGCGTGCCATCCACGACGTAGAAGCGGACCCCCATCTCACCTGCCAGATCGAGGATGCCCAGCCGCTCGGCGTAGCTCAGTTCCTCGAACCGGATGAACCAGCGGTCACGAGCGTAGTAGCGGACCTCACGGTCACGACGACCCTCTTCCCACTTGGCCTTGAAGTCCACGACATCCGGCGTCAGGCCGGTCAACACCTTGTCGGTGGGATCGAAGGCATCGAGCATACCCTGCTCGTGGGCGGTCATCATGCCTTCCTTGAGAAGGCGGCGGATCAGCGCCTTGCGGCGGCGTCCATCCGGTTCCAGCGTGCTGCTGGACACAACGTACTGGTTGCTGCCGACCAGACGACGGTCGAGCAGGCAACGTTCCAACGCTTGGGTGGCTTCGTGATACGACATGGGGTTCTCCAACTGAGTGACAGAAAGGTGGGAGGCCGCTGGCTTTTCTAAGGATGCGAAGGGCACATCTACCCGCCAGCCGTTTGTTGCCTCCCAGGTTCGCCCCCTTATACACGGCTCAGCCGCAAAGGGTTCGGTCAATTCTGAATTTTATCTGTCGTGCTCGCCAAAGGGGTACAAGGCCGATTTGGCAGCGTCGGCGATCTTCTGCTTCTGCTGGTAATCCGCTCGCAGGTCGGCGATCTCTTCCGCCGTGAAGTCCGTCCGGTACTCACACGGGCGCTGGTCGATCTCTTTGAGGTTCTGGCCGTCCAGGTTGCCCACGTCGAACGACGCTTCATAGTACAGGCAGGAGTGCTCGCCCTCGATCATCTCGTTCGTCTTGACCACGAACGTCAGAGAATACTCGCTGCGGTAGCGATACACCATCAGGCCGTCCGTATGGGGCAATTCGGGCATCGCCTGCTTGACTCGGGCCATGAAGTTGCCGTCAACGGTCAGAATCTTCTTGCCCACCAGATCGGTGAAATGGGCTCGAAACAGGGCACACAGGCGATTGGCCTCGGCGTGGGCTCGGTTGACTGCCTTGACTCGTGCTTCCAACCGGCGTCGATAAAGGTCGCTCATGGGGTTCTCCTTCGGATAGGGGCGACGGCAATGTTGCCGTCGCCCCCTTATACACCGACCCTCTTAAAAGGTTCAGTCTTTTCCAATTTTATTTTCGTCCCAGGGTTTGATCGTGTACCCTTCGACGGTCAGAGACTCGCCCTCGGCATCACCATATTTGTGACGCTCGGCCCATTCGGCAAGCTGGTCCCTCACGTGCTTGGGTACGTCGTCGCTGCCGCCCTGGAACCCCCACTCGTGATAATTGTCGCCGGGCGGGAACTCTTCGTCAAACGGACTCACACAAGCGATGTAGTAGTCAATGCAGACCTGCCCCTTGCCCTTGGGCTCGGGGAACACGTTGCACCCCTTCCAATGTTCAGCCAGATCGACCTCGGTGAGGATGCTGTAGCCTGCATAGGCACGATTGTCCTTTTGGTCGTCCTCTGCACCCTCCCACGCTTCGTAGATCGCCGTCCGGATCGTCTCCAGGTCGGTGGTGTGCTGAATGACTCGCTCGCCCATGCCGGGAGTGTCGAAGTCGTCAGAGACCGAGACCTCGATCCGGATGCCACCCTCGGCATTGGTGATCCGGGCGGAAGCGATCTCTTTCTTGCTGGCATACCAACCAGTCGTCCACTCGTGCTCCGGACCCTGGTTCAGCGCCTCCTGGATGCCCTGCTCGATCTCGTCATACCAGTCGCCGAGACCGCAGTGGGCACCGTCCATGTGCGTCTTCATGCACGCCAGCGTCGGCGGATCGGGCTTGTGGATCGGGTACAGGTCGATCTCGACCTTCAACACCGTCCGGTCGCCGTCGATCTCCACGATTGTCGTCTCGTCACCCTCTTCCAGCAACCTGCGGAAGGTGGCGACATCGACGATCTCGTCGTCCTGGATCGTGTACGTGTCATCGAGGAAGAAGTAGTCGATGACCTCCTGACCCCCTCGCTTGTCCATGCGGAGGTTCGTGGTATCCAGGGTCAGGGAATTGAACGTCAGAGTGTAGGTACGGTCTGCCATCGGTCCATCCTTTCAGGATAGGTGCGATGACAGGCCAGAAGGTGCCTCGAAACCTGTCGAACTAGCCGCAACGCTCCAACGGGCACACGACCCGAAGTGAACTCCCCACGGCACTAATACTCGGTTCGCCCCCTTATACACAGTTCCACAGAAAAGGTTCGGTCTTTTTTCCTGCCCCTCCCCCGCCAGCGGGGGAGGGGCCTGCTGATCGTCTTAGCCTCGCTGAAACTCGTTGTCCTCGACGTACTCTTCCACGCTGCCGTACAGCGGGGCGAGGTTGGGCCGAGGGGCGACGAGGCCCACCTGGATCATCCTCTGGGCCATCCTGCCATAGGAACCCTGGAGGCTCCAGGCCAAACCGGTGTCCACGAGGTACTGGATCAAGCGGATCGCCTGATCGTCGTCCAGATCGCCCTGCTCGTAGGCCATGATCTGACCAACATGGTCGTAGCCGTCCCAATTGCGGACGGCGGTCTTCGTGTCGCTCATCTCGATCTCCTTGGGTGAAAACGGGGCCTGTTGGGGTTCGCACCCTTTGCAGGCCGACAGGCAGACGGCCCGGACCCGACTATGACCTCGGGTCCGCCCCCTTATACACGGCTCAGCCGAAAGGGTTCGCTGAATTCTAAAATTTATTCTAGCTCCTGGCGGCGCAGCCGCCAGGAGCCCGGCCTGCCGCCCCCATATACAACTGATCTTGTCGTAGGTTTCGCCAATGTGTGTCATACATCTGTACTTGTCCAACAAATCGCAGGCCGCAAATCCAAAAATCCAAATTCAAAAATCGGATAATAAATCTCAAAATCCACAAGACCAGTTGTATAGGGGCGGCACATCGTCGCACAAGCCGACTGACTGTCCCACTGCTTCGCAGTGGGACAGTCAACTCCCGCTCAACACCAAGCGATCAAGCCGCCTCGCCGTCGCCTCTGTTCGACATGCGGCCCGCAACTCTTAAAGACTTGTTTGGAATCATTTCAATTAAAGTTTTGTGCTTGTTGGATAAGATTCCAAGGGTGTTGGACATGCTACTGCGTGCTCCGGGCTACGCCCGGAGCACGCTTGGTGGACTTACACCTGTCGGCTGATATGCAACATCATTGCATTATAGCCGAGGCCCGCCGTCGAATTAGTTTCAATATAATCGGTGCTCGTGGTGTAGGACATGACTCACTCGCCGCAGGCGAGTGAGTCTTATAACGTTGCCTGGAATATGTTCAACAACAGTTATGAGACAGTTATAAGACTTATAATCGGTGGGCGGCGTCTCATAGTGTTAAAGTTAAAAGAAACCCACTCGCCTGTGGCGAGTGGGTTATGTCCGCTCGAATCTTAATGTTTATATTCCGATCCGGTGTTGAACATGCGGTCGCCGCCCCTCGGCTCGGGTCTGTTGAACATCATGTAGAACAGGGCGCAGGGACTACCATTCAGATCATAAATGGCTGCTGCAAAATAACCTTAGTCCTGCCCTAGTCCCAACAAGGACTTAACCGGTGAGAAGGGGTTGTGGCTTGAAACCCATGTTTTTATCCAATCTGGGCTTCTCTCCCACGATCCTAGAGCCTTTCAGGCCCCAGGTGGGCAGCCATCCCACTTTGGCTTGATTGATGAGACAATAAGAATGTGAATTAAGGGGTGTTTTGTTTTAGAAATGGTGGTTGGGAGTAGATGGACGCTGCCCCACTCGCCTGCGGCGAGTGGGGCTTGTCCTATGTCATCACCACCAGTCCTAATAACGCCCTGGATGGTGTTTAGTCTTCCAGGTCATTGGGGTCGAACTGTTTGAGAGGGAGGCAGCGTTGGAGGTTCCTGGCTTTCTTGAGTGCCTGCTGGATGGTCTCTCTTGCCTCTTGTGCTCGTGCGAAGTCACGTTGTCTACCATCTGGTAGTAATTGATCGTGGGCTTCGTTCAGGTCACCTATTAGCCTGTTGAGTATTTCGTTGGGAGAGATGGCCATGAGGCTGCTTTGTTATGAGGTTTATTATGGTCCGGTAGTAACGCTTTGCGGGGCTTGCTCGGTTGTTATTAAGTGGTGACGTTTCCTTAGAGGGAAGCGCTGCCGATGCGATTGGCCTTAACGCTGCCACCTGCTTTGGCATTGCCCTGGATGTCATTAGCCTTGATGCTACCACCGGCTTCTACGTTGCCGCCCACGTTGTCGCAGTTGACAGTGCCATCTGACTTCACGTAGCCGGTCACGCCACCGCAACGGACGCTCCCAACGGCCTCTACGTTGCGCCCTACGTTTCCTTCGACCCTGACGCTGCCTTCTGCCTTTACGTCGCCTTGTACGTCACCCTGGACCTCAAGGGCACAGTCACAAGCTACGTTGAGGGCGTTCCCTTCGACGACGACCTTGAGTACGCCATCATTGAGGGCGGCTTTTGTTTGGTCTGTATCGAGCCACGGTTTGCCGTTGACGAAGACTTGGTTGTTGATGACGTTGACGTTTGACCCTTCGGGCACGGTGATGACGTTGTTATTCACTCGTACTTGCACAACTATGATCTCCTGGTTGGGGGTTGTGGGGCTTGGTTGTGTGCATCATAGGATACATCCATAGGATATATCCTGGCAGGATATATCTCTCAGGATTGATCTCCCCACTCGATCCTAGTTCTTATAGCTCCGGTGTCTTCTGGTGGTTGGAGGCCGTGTGCTCGTGCGGCTGCCTCGGCGATGTCAGGGTTGTCCCTTAGATGCTCGGCGATGGCGATGGCTTTGTTCATGCCTTGCATGGCCCCTAGATCACGCCCCACTCGCACACCTTCGGCGAAGCACTTGGCTTTGGGGTAGGTCCAGGCTTCCTTGACATGCAGGTGTGGTGTCTCGGGCCGGGCGAAGGAGAAGACACGCTGGTTCTTCTCAGTGCGTATGGTGACGGTGAGACCACTGATACGTTCGAGTGTGGCCTTACGGTCGGCGAGTGTTTCGTTGCTCATTACCAACCTCTCTTCATAAAGGGGTGTTTCCAAACCAGTGGTGGCACGTCATCTCGTTTAATGGGGTTGGGTTCGGCGGTGAAGCAGTGGTCTTGCATCCACTGTTCGTCCCACAGAATGTTTTGTTTATCGTCGAGGGTGTAGGGTATGCCTACCTCGGCGAGGTACTCAGCAAGATCATGGCCGCATTGTGGTGCGGCGGGCTGGCCGTCGTTGAGGACTGCGGCCAATGCACGTAGTTGTCCCTCAACGTGACCGATATGGAAGCTGTTGCAGGTGCCTTCCGTTGCCAGTAGGCGGCATACGATCAGGGCTTGGACTTGTTCTTGGTTAAGCATTACACTCTCGCATTACATCGGGGGCATCGGTTGCTGCTGTAGTCGATGGACGCATCACACACGTAGCATCGTTTCGTTATATGGGGTTCTTCCCTTCGCTGGGATGGTGGCGAGTCCATTTCCCTGTAGGTGCTGAATTGATCGTGGCGCTCTACCAGGGTATCGGTTGGATCGGGACCGTGACTACAGTTCTCCGCAATCACAACAAGGCGTGCGTTGACTATTTTCAGGTAGTCTTTGTCGGGTATTTCGACCTGACAGAAGCACGATGTCGAGTTACATTCACAGAATACCTTAGCCACGTTAGTCCCTCCCTCGTTTCGTAGGTTGCCAGTTCTCTCCGATCAGGCCCTTGTCTTGCAGTCTCAAAATTATTTTGTGGACCTGGGACGTTGGCCTTTCAATCTCTTGTGCCAGTAGTTCGGCGGTCCATCCTGAGTGTAGGGACAGGAGGCCGAGCACGCTTGACTCAAGTGGCCCCAGGATCATTGTCGTCTTCTCCGAACATGCTCTTGAGCAATCTGTACCATCCCCACACACAGACGAAGAGGGCCAGTGTGCAGACAACAAGTAGGATGGTGGCACCGATGACTTGGCTCATGCGTCAAACCTTCCATTCCTTGGGGGCTTGCGGCCATGTTGTCCGGTGGGTCGGTGGATTGTCATGGCGACCTCTTCCTCCACGCTCAGGGGCCTCGCAGAGGCCACGTGTGGCTCTCCTGGCGTGATTGGACGTGCCACTGCTACGTTCGGCTGTCCGGGCGTTAGGGGCCGTGCTACGATCACCACGGGGCTGTATTCGATCTTGTGCTCGTGAAGGTAGGTCGCACAGGCTGCCGCACCGATGCCGCCGATCAGGAGTAGGGCACCATTGAATATGACGCAGGCGACGACCATAAGGGCGAGGCAGATGGCGAGTGGTAGGTATCTCATTTGGGTTGCTCCTATATGTCGATGAAACGGGTTTTGATCGACACGTCCTGCGGACGTGTCGATCACGTAAGCATGTCGTTGTCTTGGATTAGTTGGACCAGTTCACCCATTTGGGAGTTGGTCATAATGTTGACTTTCTTGTTGGACCCCATGACGAACACGCCACGTGCCATCATTTCTTGCGTGAGGCCCATGAAGTCCAGGGTTTCGGAGATTGAGGCGAGGCCGAGGTACATGGGGCACTTGAACAGGATGTAATCCACACCGGGGAATTGTTCTTTGGCTTGGGCTACGATTTGTTTCCATTCCTCTGGCTTGATGAATGGATCGTAGGTGTACTCCCCCAGGAGGATGAAGTTGCCGTCGTCGCTGAGTTTCATTGGACGATCTCCAAGTCGTTCATAAAATAGTGTCTGACCAGTTCGGGTCCACGGTTATAGGGCTCGAAGACCAGTTCGCCGTCTTGTTCTCTGACCTCGAACGTACCGGCTTGTTGGACGCTCACCATGTCGCCTGCTTTGATCTCACGTCCCAGGCGATCTTTGGGTGGTCGTCGTTTTCTCGTGGCATATCTGTATCGGTATGCTTGGGTCATCGTCCTAGTCTTCGGGCTTTTTCTTCCGGGTCTTGTGTGAATGTCACCTTGAGCACGTCGCCTTCCTGGGTGTTGGGCGGCAGCAGTCGGCGGTTCACGTCTACGGGGATTTCAGATAGGTGCGGGCCTGCTTCCATGAGAAGGGTGGCTGCTTCGTCGCTGAGTTGATCGACACAGGCGAGCATGGAAGAGAAGGGATGCGTTTGTTGGTTGCTTCCCAACGGTCCCACGGTGGCTGTTTCGCTGCCCATGTTGCGCATTTGTTCTTGGACGGCCTCGTTGAAGTCGAAGGGTTTGGCCGCACAATCTTCCTCTTGCGGGCCTTGCAGCAGCATCATCACCATGATGTTGAGTTGGCTGAGCGCCAGCATCGTGGTGGTTTGGTTGCCGAGGATGATGGCGAGTGTGGACGCATCTTCACTACCAAGCCCTTCACCACACTTTTGTCTCATGCGAGTGATAGTCTCTTCGGTGGTGGTTATCATTTGACCGAGGGCGTCTTGGACTCGCTGTCCTTGTCGCAGGGCTTCATCTCGATTGTTCATTCATCTTCTCCGTAGGTGTTGCGGTAAACTTGGACGAGGGCGGCACTGAACCGCAGATCATCGTCCTGGTCCATGATACGTTTCCAGGTTTCCTTTTCACCCAGGTCGGCACACAAGCGTGCCATCATATCATCCTGGTGTTGGACGCTGTTACGCATCCTTTGGAACTGTCTCTGGTCGGTCTCCATGACGAGGTTTTGTGGCACAAGCATGGACAGTGCTCGGCCATAGGTGGTGAGGATAATGCGCCCATCGTCAACGGTGATACCGAACCGATTGTCTTCATCGACCTCGATGGTGATTTGTCTCACGTCACCAGTGACGGTGGTTTCACGTGCATTATTGCCCCAACCACTGGCGTATTGTTCTTCGGTTGTGGGTGTGTCGGTGGTGGTGGCCTTAACGTGGACCCTCCTGCTGGCTCGTTTGATACAGGCGGCTTGTGCTTCTTCTAGGGTCTTGTGGTTGCTACAGTCGCAGCCATCGACCTCGGCGTAGTATTGGTCTTCGGCAAGTTGGCAGACGATCATTTCACGGCGACCGTCATACATCGCACGCCAATGCGGTTTTTCACTGAATTCGGGAGAATAGGTTTTCCAAATGATGTCGCTCATGCTGTTGCCTTTCTTTCTTCGAGTACACCGAGCACCATTGCATTTGCACTGGCGGCTGGTATGTCATTGAACGTCTTAGGTGGCTTGTCACTTTTGGCCCCCTCGAACTTGGCCATTTGTTCGAGGAAGGACAATCGCTCGAAGTCACTCATGCCGTCGATCAGATCAAACTGGTGGCTGGCAATATCACACTTGGGATCGGTGTGTGCCATGACGTATTTGTACGTTCGCTGTTTGATCTCAAGTCTTAGGCTCCTGTAGCCCATTGACACGATGGTGAGTATGAGGGCCAGGGTGCCTACGATGATGGCGACGAGGAACACTGCAAACGGGTTCATTTTGATCTCTCCACTCGTGCGATCTGCGGCACGGTTGTAATCCGATCTCCACGGGTTGCGGCGGCGACCTGGATGGTTGTGAGGGCATCGAACAGTGCTTGTTCACCTGCGGACATACCCGCTCGGTTCAGGTTGCCCAGGCCCCTGGTTTGTTCTTCGATGACTTTGTATAGCTCGTCGTCGGTACGTGGCACAACGAGGCCGTGTTCTTTCAACACTTTGGCGACGGCGAGTTTCCTGTCTGACTCATGCGGGCTTGTTTCGCCTCGTCTTAGGTACAGCGTCAAGAGGGCGTTGGCCACTGCTTCACCGAATCGCTGGCAGCACGTGTGATAGCCTCCCACCCCATCCAGTTCGATGATCCTGGCGGCTGCGTTGGCGTCGTCAAACTCTTGTCTGGTTCTGAACATTATTATTCCTCTGCGGGCTTCACCTTGGTTCTCTTCTCTTCATTTCCGCAAGGTCATGCAAGTCTTGCATCATGCTACCGAGTGCTCTGCCGATCAACAGGGGCGGCATGATGAAGGCAAGGATCAACACGGGCACTCTTTCTCGCTCGTGGTAGTACAGGCCGATGGAAAATACGGTCATCGACACCCACAACAACATGACGATAATTGCCAGTTCTTGCATGATTGTTTCCTCATTGACTCGGTGGTATGTATTCACCCAGGCCGTGGCCGGGGGGCGATTCTACTACGCCGTCGCTGTAGACGACGATGATATGGGAACTGCTGTGACTCAGGGCATGGATGGAGACCCTTCCTCGGTTCTCTTGCAGCCATTCATCGAAGTTGTGCCATGTCAGGAACATGACCTTTTGCCCTGTATTGATTTGGATGGGGTTCTCGATGTCATACGCCATCGGGTGGGTTTTCGCTTGTGGCGATTGTGGCGGGCTGCACGAACCGAGGAAACAGACGGCTACAAACACGACGGCTGGCAAGAACGCTGGTAAGGCTTGTGATTTCATTGTTGTGCTCCTGTTTTGCTGTTCCACTCTGGCCAGCGCCCATCGGCGAGGCGTCCACCTACACAACGATACCAGCCGGTGTAGCCGTTCTCGTCGTACTCGTATTGGTACTGTCCTATGGTTTGCCAGCTAGTCATTTCCACCAACCTTCGGCCTCGGCTTCGGGCAACAGTTCGTTGTTGCGTTTGCTGATGGCCTCGTGCAACAGGCCAGCGGCCACGTGCAAGTAGGCCACAATGGCTTCGAGTTGTTCCTTGGTCTCAAAGGGCACCTGGATGAACTTGACCTTGCCATCGGGCATCCGCCACTCGCAGATCATGTCCAGTTCGACCACCTTGTAGTATTGGGCATCTTCGGGCATGTCTTCGTCGTCGTCCACTTCCTCAAAGGATGCGTAGACGGGGAAGTACCCATCGGGCTGGTCGATGAAGTGTTCCTTGAAGGTGTCGAAGTCGATGGTGTCTCTCAGCATGATGTCCGTCGCTCCCACTGTCCCAGGGCATCGTCCCACTCGAAGCCACACGCTTCGAGGATCGAACGTTCTTCCTCGTCCAGTTCGTGTTCTTCGGTGTGGAAGCAAATATGCAGAGTGTCATGCGAACAGTTGAGGTTTCGCTTACCCTTCCTGTCTGCGTGACTGGCGAGGATCGCACACCCCCAATAAATTTGTTGGTAATCGGGTGCTTGCTCTGCGATTTCGGGCGTTACTGTTTGGTCGTCGATAATCACCATTGTCTCCCTTCATGTACTGGATCAAAGCCGTTCTCTGCTTCCTCAAGGGCGACGACGCCTCGGCCATAGCCTAGCAGGTAGACCGGATCGTCGCTGGTTGGTTCTTGTCCGCCCCTGCCCTTTTTGTACCCGGCCTCCCATAAGGTCTTGTGCAAGACGAATACGGTCTCCGAGTGCAACTGTCTTTGCGGGCAGTTGGGATCGTGGTGGCCGTTCTTCCATGCACAGTAATAGCAGTCGCTCATTTACCTCTCCAACCTGTTTTCTGTTGGCTCGTTCTCCAAATCTTTAGCACCCCTTTCAACGTGGTGCATAGTCGCCAGTACAAACGGTATATCGTCGAAGCTACGAATACCCCACAGCGCAAATGCGGCAGGCCGATCCTCCACGGGAAGTTTCTTGACCGACTCTAAGTAGTCGGCGTAGTTTTCGGCCTTGTTGTTTTTTCGCCATTGGAGCAAATGGTCTCTAATCATCTTCACCCTTCCTGTAAGTTGTCCACCTTGCGACCGATGTACCGGACGACGGCAAATTCGATGTCGTAGATAGCGTGTACGATGATGGCGGTCAACAGTCCGTAGTACAGCATGGCGTACAGCAGGACGAAACCGGCGATCCACGAGTTGAAGTAGCCGATGATGCCCTGGTATTTGTGACCGTCTCGGAACTTGGCATTGGCCGAGATTGCACCCATGATGAACAGAGCGGGCGCATGTTCTGGTTGAAAGTTCAGGATCGGGTCGAGTGCTCCAAAGCTGATGAAACTTAGAATCGGGAAGACGACGTTCAGGTATAGCCAGTACACCGGGTCTTCCAGGTTCCAGGTCCAGTACATGAGGAAGAAGCAAAAGACAATGAACAGGGCGGCGATGCCAATAACAATGGGATTACCTTCGCTCTTGGCCATCATGGCGAGTCCACCAACGATGGCGATGATAACGAAGATTACCAAAAGCCATCCCCAAAACCAGTTGGCAAACATAATGCTTATCATGGCACCCAGGATGAACACACAACGATAGCCTAGCTCTTCCCATATACCGGCGAGGGTACTGGTGATGGTGTCGTAGAAGGCGTGCCCCTCGTCTGTCGTTCCGGTTGTTCGAGCGGGCACGAGGTTGAGGCAACTGAGGGTGGCGAGCACGGCACCCCAAATGTAGACCGGCCAGAAGCACAAGCTGGCAATCAGGGAGTGTTCCAGGCCGTTATTGCCTTGGCTCCACTCGAAGGGCGAGAAGAAGTCGGGCCAGAAGTGCTCGACGATTCCCCAAAGCAGAAAACACACGCCCACATAGGCGAGTGCAATGACCTGCATGGCGATGAAGCCTTGCTTGTTGCTGGCGTGTTCCGGGTGGTTGTGGGCTTCTCGTCCGTAGTAGAGCCGTCGCAGCACGTCGCTCATTCGCAATCCCTTTATGCTTTAGTAAACCGACCGGGCGTCGGTAGCCCAAGTCTCATGCGATCATGGCCTGTAATAATTGTACTACAGGAATTGGGGTTTGTAACCTAACTTATTGGAGTGCAACAGGCGAGCGGCACACGCACACGCTTGCGGATGGGCTGGTCCACTTCCACTGTTGCCATATCCTCAACGTCGGGATCATCACTTACCGATGCGTGAAGCAATCGCCCTGGCTCGGTACGGTTCCGCATCGTGGAGCTATCGAAAAACTCAACATGATGCGTTGGCTTGAGCGACCTCAGCTTGGCCATGTTCGATCTCCCTGTCTCGCTGCGTGAGTGTTTGGTGTTGAAGTTCCAACTCGGAGATTTCTTGCTGCAATGCCGCTTTCTTTTTGACGATGGCCAAGCGGGCGGCGAGGTTGGCCTTGCGTTCTTCCTCAAACAAATGGATGTCTAGGGTCAACATGCGGCCTTCGGGCTGCTGTAGTTGAGAGCCTTTCACCCAAAAGTATTGAGCTATCGGGCCTTCAACCGGCACAACCTCGCACTTGTCGTTGATGGCGAACAGTTTGAGTTTCTTGCCGCCCTTGGGTCGCAGATTAACAGGATGTCGTCGGTTGGTTGTCATTCGTTGGGTTCCTCTTGTACTCCAAAGGTTTGCATGAGGGCCTCGGCCACCATGTCGGCGGTCAATGGACGCTCGTACTCACCACCGGTGGCAGCAAGAAACGTTTGTTCTTCGTCGCCGGGCTCGTGACCAGTGGGATTGCGATGAAGTTTGTATTGACCTGGACCCTCGGTGGAGAGCACTTCCAGCACGAACAGAAAGAGACCGTCGCCGCTGATGGCAGAGAACTTGCCTTCGAGTTTGAATTGAGCGGCAATGGCCGAAGGATAGTTCACGTCAAAGAGGCCGACCTTTCGGCTGGCGTGAACGATGCGGCGGAAGCGTTTGAGTTGGTCGGGATACTTGGCACACTTGGCCTCGAATTCGGCCTTCATCTTGTCCATGCGTGCCTTCATGTCCAACTCTTTGGTTGCCTCTTCGCCGTAGAGGTAATGATCCTTGAGGGCCTTGAGCAAGTCGTAGCGGTCGGTACAGGCAAGCAAAGATGCCACGTCGTCGGGCTCTTCATCTTCAATAGCGACCAACACGTCATGGACCGTGGCCCCTGGCACCAGCACAAGTTGGTGCAGGGCGGGCCGTTCCTCTTCGAGTGAACGCAACTCACACTCACGGCAAAGATGGTCCCCACCATCCTCGTCACGCTTCACGTGATAGATGGATTCGGGCGGGCTGCCATCGTCCGGGCGGATGCTGGTGATGGTGCCACGATCTTGGATTGGTACGATGTAAACTCTTTCATCTGTTTTCATTTTTATTTCCTCTCATTTGTGGGTTCCTTTCCGCAGTAATTGTAGCCCAGGATGGGCCATTGTAAACTTGCCCCCCCCCTACCGGGTGGCAAGTCTCAGGGGCTCTCAGAGGCCGTCTGAGGGCCTGTTAGGCTTCGGGGACTGCTGAGTCGTCTGTGATTGCTCGTGGTCGTCTGGCGGCGGCTGTGGGCTCCTGAAATGATCGTAGAAGTGGTTGTGCATTTCGTGTGGTTTGCAGGCCGTACATTCACCTGGATGCAGCATCCAGCAAACCAGTTCGTACCTCGTGTGACCGTCGCTTCCAAACTCTCCCCATATCTCGTACAGGCACACTTGGATTTCTCGGCCTGTACCGTGGAAGTCTCCAAGCTGTCGCAGTTCGTCGTAGGGGATCAACTTCACCTGCTTATCCCAATCGACGCACTGGTAATCACGATAACTGTGGAAATGCTTTCGACCTTCGGCATGGCGTGCTATGGGCAGGTCTTTTTCGTCTCTCACGTACAGGTCGATCTCGTAGTACCTGCCCACTCGGGGCGTGACGATCTTGGGCTCGCTGACCACAACCTCGGTGGGCAAATAAAATTCATGTTGATGGCTCCTGACGAACCACGTGGGATCGGGATGGTCGATTCGTGTGAATAGCTTAGGCGTCATTCTCTTCCCTCACTGGCCACCATTCTCTGTAGCCTTGGCTCGTGTTGTCGTAGTAGTAGACCAAACCCATTTTCATCAGTGTGTGCGCCACTCTGCCGAACGTCTGCGGTGACAACCAGCCGTAGCACACGAAGCCTGCGTCTTCACCAGGACTATCCTTGATGGCTTGGAGCACTTCGGCTTGTAGCTTGGTCAACCCCATGTAAATTCATTTTCCAAAACGTGATCGAGTGTTCTTGACAATCTCTTGGGTATTTGTTCTTCAACCCATTCCACCACCTTCTCTGGTGTTTGTGGCATGAATTCCTTGTTGAGGTATCGGTCGCCTTCCAAGGACAGGCCAGACTTGAACCTAAGCAGGCCGTCCCTGAGAGTTTTCCACACTCTCATTCTGTCAGGTTGTTTCTTGATGCTGACTCGCAACGACTCCACACGAGCCGCCAACTCCTGTTCATTCCACTCATTAAACTCGCCAGCGGCTTCAATCGCCTTGCGACGATCTTCCGCCTCTCTTCGGCCTTCGTGAGGCGACCAAGTATCCTCTTCCGTATTTGCGGACACAAACTGCTTTGAGAAGACTTCCAGCAAGCCCCAAAATTCGCCACCCTTGGGCACCATCTGCAAGCGACGGGGGTGTGCCATAATCGCTGAAACTTGGGCGACAACCTCTTGGATTCTCTTTTCGTTGTAATCATACTGCGACTGAAAATTGGCGTACTCGGACGCCAACAGTGGACGCAAATAATCTGTGTTTTGCAGGGCGTCGAGATTGGCCATCCAATCCGGCTTCTCTCTACTCCAAAACAAGAACACTTTGCTGGTGGTAAGACCCTCTTCCATGTCTTCCCAGGAGAAGTAGGTGTTTTCCAAGATGTTGATGCCGGGCAGGCCCTTTCTCAACAATCTGGTCGTGACCATCATGGGGTTGATGCCGCCTCGCCAACTCAATTCATCGAAGTGGGTTCGGGACAGAACCGAGCACCACCTGACATATTTCTTTTTCACCTTCGCCGCCTTAGCCCAACTCTCCGGTCGTTCGTCGTCATCCACCTTCCATCGAGCACGCCAAACCTTTGGCAGCATCTTACGCTCGAAGTCCAACCACTCTTGCCACTTTGGATCGGCTGTTCGCTTGAAATGGCCACACCCTGATTCATCTGTCTCCAAGGGATCAAGGTCTCGATGCAGGACTATCACCAAGTCCACGTCTTTGGGTCGCTCTTTGCCTCGGCAAAAAGACCCAAAGATGCCAACGCTATCCACAGTGACCGGCAGGTCGGGATCGTCAAGGCGTTGGCTGAGTTGATCGAGCCGGTCTATCAAAACCGCTCTTCGGTCTTTTTTAGGCATCTGCACAGAACCCTTTGTCCGTTAGTGACCATTTGAATTCGTGACCTGCTACATCGTCTTCGATGCCGTGGTCTTCCAGGAATTTCTTACCTCGGCTATGTCGCTCAACTATGCCCTCTGCTTCCAGTTCTTGCAGGAGGGCAAATGTTTGCTCTTGGTAGATGGGGTAGTTGTCCACCATGCGGTGAACGAGGTACGTGGGAACTTGATCGCTGTCGGGGATCATCTTGGGAGCACGCTGACGCATGCGCTGGATGATCTCCTGTTTGATCTCGGCGAGCATCCTGTCATCGGGGCCATCGGGAGCAAAGCCACATCCTTGCGATTTAGCGAACGCCACCAACACGTCAGACAATCGACAGGCGGGCGAGCCTTTGATGATTGTATCGCTGTATCCATGCTCAGTCAGGAATTGTTGTGCTCGTTGTTCCGGGGTCATGCTTTCCTCTTGACAACCCGAATAATGCTTTGGGCGTGCCCATCATAATCAGAGTAGGTGGAGACCACGGTCGCTTCCTTGGGGCCACCTTGCTCATGCACTTGATCCAACCAAGTGGAAGGCACGAGCACGATGTCGCCCAGGTTGAGGGGTTCGTGATAATAGTAGGAATATCCACTCCCTCCATCCTCGGCAGGTGGCTGGTGAACCCCATAGGCCACTTCCACCAGTCCCGGTCTGGCGTTTCGTTTCTTGTCCTCTCTTGCTTTGGCTGCCTTGAGGTTGCGTGTTATTTCAGCACACTCTTTACAGACTGTGGGGACGTATGGGTTCTCCATTTCATCGGGCAACTTTTGTTTGTGGCACCCTTGGCACTCGACCGGCGTTTGCTTTCGCTTGGCCTCTTTTTCATCATAGTCAAGGTTCCAACAAGTGTTGCACAGTTCCATGCGGCCATTGATGCACCGAAGGCAGAACGGTTCGCCACACCTGCCACAAATGCGCCAAGGCTTGTGTCGTTTGTTTCGTTGCTTGCCGCACTTGCTACAAACAACCAATTCGGTGGTGGTCTGAATCGCCATCACACCCTCCCCATCTGTTTCAGGTCGTTCAAGTGTTGTTTGAGAAGCCGCTTGTACTTGGCATAAATGGCTTTCTTGGCTTCACCTGCCGTATCCCATACGCCACCACCTTTGACGACGTGGCTATCCTCATACTCGATGGACGCTGCCCACGGTCCATCATAGTCTTCGGCCCAGGTCTGACCGATGGGTCGGACGTACAACTTGTCGTGGTTCACACGGGCGTAGTAGCCCAGGTCGTTCTCGTGCCACGTTGGTCCCCAATCGGATTGCGCCAGCCATACTAGGGCGAGTACGGCGGCGAGCCCTCCCACTGCTAACGCTGCAAGTCCCATCAGTCAGTCTCCCAATCACGCAGACTTTCGTTTTGATGAATGTTGATCTCGGTGGCCTGCCCATCGTAGTTGGCTTCGAGCAGGTCTTTCCGTCTCTTTCGTTTCACACCGGTAATGACAAAGCGACCTTCCTTGGCTGGTTCCCCACACTCGCACAACGTAATGATTACGTATGCCTCCTGCTTGTCAGCGGCGGGGTTGACCCTTGCCAACTCATTCAACCTATGACGTAGTTCTTGGAGTTTCATTTTTATTCTCGTGGCTTATGCACACTGACATGCAGGCAAAATAGCATGACAAACACCCAGGCGCTTCCAAGCACCCATTCTAAAACTTCCATGTTCCCCCCTAGTGTTGAGCCATTCCTTCCTCGACTTCGAGCACTTCCCAATCTTTGGGATCGGTGCTCCCATGTTGGTCGATACGGTAAAACGGATCACCGTCTTCGTGACAGTTGTTGTGTCTGGCTATGTTGGCATACCACTCACGCCCTACGATCTGCCAGAGTCGTTCACGTAGTTCGTGATTCCCTTTCGGCAGCTTGCCGATGATCTGGCAGGCTGCCACGTAGCAGAGAGTTGGCGACGTGGCATACACGACGGCACGCACGATGTCGTACAACTCACTGCTGGTCACGATCAAGTGGTGTTCTTTAGGCATCGTCTTCCACGTCGGGTTGTTGAACGATGTAGGCTGTACGTCCGGTGCCTACTTGCTCGCCCTGTGAGTTACGGCGAATCAAGGTGCCTGTTGCTTCGTCGCACTCACCGGCGTATTGCGTGTCCAAAACCTCGGTGGTCAACACGTTGACACTATCGTCATTCGGAAACTCAACCGAGATATTGGCGTCATTCCAAACGTCCATCATGTCGTTCACGTCATCGTCCACCGGGGCGTCGATACACACACGCACAAGGTAGTCCACGTAGTATTGACCGGTCTTGGGTGCTGCCGCCTCGGGGTCAGTCCAAAACGATTGCTGACACTTCACGCACTGGTGTTCAACAACCTTGGCGAGATTATCGCCATCTTCCATCGACTGCGCCTGCCATTCCACCATATCGTGAATGATGTTGGCAAGTGGTGCTCCACAGAACGGGCATCGGGTCACACTTTGCATGGTACTCTCCGTTGGGTTGCGGTGGTTAGTGCTACCACCTACGATTTTTGAAGCCCTCACGTCCACGACCGGCCTGTGCTCGGCTCCAATCGGGAACGGTGACTTGGGCGGTGGTCCTGGTGCCATCGTCGAGTGTGGCACCCCTGGTTTCTTGCTTGCTGACGCAAGTGTGCTCTACCTTGCCGCACGTCTTGCACGTCCTGATCCAACGAGGCGTCGTTTTGGGTTCAACGTAGACGGGTCCACGCCAGTCCACACCCATTGTTCCAGGCGGATCACCAGGACAGGTGTAGCCCTCGTCATAGATCGGTTCGTTCTTCACGTCCCAATCGTGCTGGCAGTCACGCTCGATCTGCTGGACCTTTTGCTCGGCCTGCTTCAACTGGCGTTGGGCGTCTTCCAGGGCTCGGCGTGCTGAACTTGCTGACGTTCTGTCCGTTGTCATTTTTATTCTTTCTACCAGCCGAAGAACTTGGCGGCTTCCTCGTAGTTGCCACCGAAGGCTTGTGTTTGCGCCTCGCACTCGGCTTGGATTTCATTGAGTTGACATTCATCACAAACGTCGGGGCGACCTTCGCTGCACGCTGGATCGTAGTGACCACCGCACTTGCGGCAATGGTGCAGTTCGCATCCCTCGACGTTACACTGTCGCTTGGCTTGGGGCATCGTTCTCTCCCTGTTGCTCTTCATCCTGGGTTAAGTAGCGAGGCCCATCGTCTCCGGTTGGTCTCGTAAACCAAAGCGCCGAAAATATGTTCTTCGCACGAGTTGTTGGGGCCGAATCGAAACTTGCATTGGCGATCATTTTCTGCCAGCCACTTCTCAACTTCGGTCCAATCCCCATTCTCGCCAAGATGCTGAACAAAGAACTCGTCTTCCAGTTCATCACGAAACTGATAGAACGCCTTTGCCAATCTTCGCAACTTGGTGAGTTGTTCGGTGGTTGGTCCGTTCACGACGCAAGTTCCTCGTTGGAAATGGGCTCGGCGGGGTTGCAGAAGCTCGTAATCTTCTCGGTGACCAACAACCGCAGGGCGTTCGCTGCCGTCATGCTCGCATAGGGCACGGGATGGGAGTATATGTCCGGGCGGCTGCTGTTGGGGACAAAGGAAATGCCCACTCGATAACGGTCGCCGGAAACGTGCTGCACGTACACGCTGCGTACCATGTGCGCCTCGTCACGGGTCAGTGACAGGCCAAACTCATTGCCCAGGTCCACAAACTCTTGAGATTTCTTAGCCACAGCAAAAGGTTCCTCGTTCTGCGAGAACATCGCCCCTCGATTTTCCCTGGTTCTTCATCGCCGGGATTTGTCGAAGGTCTGTTGTTCCCTCGGGACACTCACAGTCAAAGTAGATATAAGTTTCATCTACCACGAGGCAGATGACGGCGTGGCTCGCATCGGGGAATGGAGTGTCAACAACATCCTCGATCCATACCATACACAGTGTTTCGGTCTCGCCGCCCAACTGGTCGATAATCTCGATGGCAAACTCTTCGCAGAGTCCACAGTTGATGTCGTAGGGGTCTTCAAGGCCGTGCTCTTCCAGGAAGTTGGGCAGAGCGGCCCGGATCGCCCTGGCGATTTGCTCACGCATATTCGCACTCGTAATCTGCGTCCAGGTTTTTGACTTGGCCAACGGTACGACTCCCATGCCAGTCTCGGCAAAGAACAGCGTCGTCGTCGGCTTCCTCCGACCAGAGTGGCTCTAGCCGATCTCCACCCAAGAACCTCTTGGAGTCTTCTATGGCCAGCCGATCCAACTCACTATTGCAGGCCCAACAAAAAGGCGTGTTGTCTTCGTCGCAAACTAAGCAATCGCTGCAAAAGAAATGACCGCACTCGCCGCACGGGTACGCTCTTCGTCGGCCATCATCGCATCCTTCGCAACGTGGTCTTTTTCTACCCATGATTCATGCTACCTTCTGGCCGAAGACCTGTTCGACAACTTCCTTGGGGGCGTTCGGCTTCCGCATCGGAGCCTCACAACACACGCTGGCCCAATTCGGGTAGCCATTGCCCAGGGGCACCCTGATCTCCTGGCCCTGTTGCCACGGCATGGAACAACTACGATGAACTTCCCATGCGCTGCCATCCTTGGCAACCATGATATAACCGTGGTGGCCGAAGCTGCCGACATTCTGGCTCTTGGCGACAACCACGAAAACCTGATGCGTATGGCCACGCAGAGCGCTGATTCGCTCTTCCTCGGCGTTGACCTCGGCCTGATGTTGCGTGTTCTGCTGACGCAGAACACGCTTCACGTCACCATTGTGAGTGTTGAACCAAGACTGGATCGCACGTTCCACGTCGCAGAAGGTGTACGCCGGATCGCCGCACGGGCGATAATCACGGGTCCGCTCGACGAAGCGGAGTTGATCTTCGGGAGACTCGAAGAAATGGGCGTAGAAGCCTGCTTGGTTGTAGTGGGCGATATGGCCGAAGCAGTTGGAAAGCTGCTTGTAGAACCACTTGTAGAAGAGGGACCGCTTGAAACCGGAGAGCACAAAGCGGACGAAGTGGTTGGCGAACTTGGCCTTGTCGGCGGCGGAATAGAATTCGGTGGCGGTGAACTGGCTGGCTTGGAAGGGCTTTTTGGCCATGACTGGTTTCCTGCGGGTTTTAGGGGCAAAAACAGCTTCTCGACCCCTTATACACGCCAGATGGCGAAAGGTTCGGTAAATTTGAAATAAATCTAGCTCTTGGGGTTCTCTGGATCGTCCATCATGGCTCGCTCGTGCAGGGCTCGGCCTGCCGGGCTGGCCATGTACTCGTTGAGGGATCGGATGGTCTCGGCCATACAGTGGTCGGCTGCTTGACCGTTGAAGACCACCGGATCGGTTTCCAGCTTGCGGAGCCTGCGTCGTTCACGCCACCAGTAAACCGCCCAGGACAGGGCGAGGTACAGCAGGAAGATGCCAACGATGAAGGCGGGCACAAGGTAAAGCCAGTTCATTTCTTCCCTTCCGATTTAATGATGGACGATACGTTGACCCTATCGGTGCCAAGCAGTCGCTTGATTTCCTCTGCGTGCTCTTGGGCCTGCTTTGCACAATCGGGACAAACCCAAATTGATCCATAGGTGTAGTTGTTGTGGTATGAGTACCAGCCGGTCGCCTTGACGGCATCGCCCACGTTGATTGCACCCCTCATGGTGTTGGGGTAATCAACAGTTGCGCCACAGGGGCACTTGAACGTAACGGTTTCGAGGATGGGCTGGCTCATTCTACTCTTCCTGGTCAAACGGAATGTACTCGTCGCCGACCTTCGGCATCGCACACTTGATGACGTTCCACGTCTCGTCGATCAGGGCCTTCTGTTCCTTCCACCTGTTGGCGGCAACGTAGTCATGGCCGAAGAACTTGACGGTTGACGGGCTCAGATTGTCGCTGTCCACCGGCCCACTGCCATACTGCACCATGATGGCCACGTAATACTCGCCGTGGTCTGCGGGCGCTGCGTGCGCCTTGTCTTTCCAGAACGTGGCACTGGCTTTCAGCTTTTGGCAGAACTGTTCAGCATCGACACCTTTCATTTCGGTGCCACCACTGAACTGGAAGTAGTTAGCGATCAACGTGCCCACGCCCATCGGGATTTCCACGTCGGCCTCGAAGGGGCTTGCGTTGATGCTGATGATCTCCCACTCGGCATCACAAGAGTGCTCTTCGTTCTCGGCAAGAACGTCGTGGCGGTAGCACACGATTTGGCAGGACTTGGCCTGCATCTTTTTGCCGCCAACCACGTTCACGCTCTTACGAGGCTCTTCGCCTTCCTGTCGTGGCGTGTAGTCACCAGCAAGCAGGTCGCCGTCTTCGAGTTGGACGATGGCGCTATAAAATTTATCAGCGGGCACCGGCACAAGACACACGCCGTCACGATAGCCGGGCGTTGCCTTGTCGAAGTGTTGCAGGGTGAGAAGCAACAGGGCTTGCCAACCACCGTCGAAGTGGCTGAACTGGCTGTCGGCGGTCTGACGTTTGACGAATTCGGATACTGCGAGTTTGTCACTCATGGTCTCACTTGCTCCTGATGGCTTTGATGTACTTGAATCTCGCCGTGTCGTTTTCGGCAGGGGAATCTTCGACCAGAAAAACCTCGGAACCGCCCTCGAATCGCCAATACAAAACGTGTTCCGGTTCGGACATAAAAACCTCAATCAGAACACGCCTGCCGGATTCGATGCAACGACGAACGTAAAAGCCGAGTTCTTTTGGCATCACACTGTCTCCGATACTTGAATGTTGAAGTTCCACCGTTTTCCTACTAGCTCACTAACGGTGAATCTCGTGGTTTGTCCGGATTCTCAACCGTCTTTTTTCCTTGCTTTCACGAAGCGGAGAGTCGAACCGGACTGGAACCAACAGGGATACCCACGTCGGCCATGTTCGGTGCTCTCGGGATCGTACCAAAAGTTAGTCCCATCCTCGGTGATGATACACCGACCACCATCGTCGAATTCATCTTGGACTACTGGCACAAACGGGCCGATGATCTGGCTTGGGTCTCCATTCATGCGAGGCGCAAAGCAGACCCACCCTTCAATCGGCCCCAGGGGGATTTCGCTTTTGGGCACAGGCAGGTCGGTCGGATGCTCGAAGACGTTATCCGGGCGTTCCTGGAAGAGCCTACGGGCCTTGTTGCTCGTGCGGGGAAACCCTTTCTTGATCTCGAAGGCCGAGGGATCGACGATCACGCCACGGTCATTCGGGTAACGTGTGCGAACCAACCGCCGACTGAATTGATAGGTCGCACCATCGTCGCTGCCCATGATCTTCCAGAACGAGTCGCCTCGATCCGTTGCGGCCACGTGCTTCAAGGTCGTACCGGCCTTCAACTCGTGCTGTTTGGTGTGGTTGAAGAGGCTGTCGTCCGCCCACGTGTTAATGAGCAACTCGACTTCCATGCCTTCGGTGACTTCGATCATGCTACCCATTTCGTACCTCTTCGATCACTTGTTCAAGGTCAGCGGGAAACCACACTTCACCCTCCGTAGAGTCGTTCCAGGACCGCCCCCAACCAGAGGGCAAAGCTGACGGCGGCGGCAACAAGTGCCCACTTGATATTATCCAGGATCATCATGCCCAGGAAACCAGCGGACGGTCCCTTGCCGTTGAGTGTGAACGTGAACAACCACGCCAACAAAGAGCCAACGGCCAACACGATGGCGATAATCAAAAATGCGATCATAATTGCTCCGATTTATCTTCGGGTTGCTCGTTGCTGCGGACCCAACCACAGGCCGCAAGGTTGCCTACGGTCACGTAGTCGCTTTTTGGTCGCAGGCGGTGAGGTATCTTGGGATTGGTGTCGATCACCACTTGGCCATTGTCATACACCTGGATCGCCAAGGCGACGGGCGGCTTAGATGGGTCGCTGTCGCTCGAAAGCCACGTGCCGGGGTAGACTGGCTTGCCGTGCTTGTCCTGCACGCAGTTGAGGCCAAGTTGCTCGGCGATGGCGTCCGGGTCGTTCGGATCGAAGTTGGCAGTGGTTGCATTTTCATCGGCGGGCAGACCAAAGCTAAACAGATTGCCGATGGCACCGGCATCCACGAAGTTGGGGTCTTTGACGGTGCCCAACCACTCGATGCGTTCGGCACACGCTTTCTGGACGGTCTCTCGCCACACGTCGAGCGGAGCGTCCACGCCACCGTAGGACGGCGACCACTCTTCCCCACCGCTCTCGGTCAGGATCACGTCCACGCCATCATCGAAGCCCCACTCGGGCGGCGGGTTGTCGTCGATGTCTCGGACCAATTGATCCAAGTCGCACCCCACAATCCAAAGGTTCAGGCGATTGCGGTCGGAGCACTTGACCCACTTGATGCACGCCTCAGAGGCGGGCGTCGGGTTCTCGGGGTCGTAGCCTAACAGCGTCAGTTGGAATACCTGCATTGTAATTCTCACACAAGTCTGGTGGTAGGTGAAGTGGTTTACTCAGACCCTCTTATACACAGGGAGGGGAAAGGTTCGGTATTTATTTCACTTTTTAGGCGATGCCCCTGGCCAGTTCACCCTCGGCCAGTTCCTCCATATACACGTCAGCGGAGCCTACAACGGCCCCATCGAAGTCCAGGCCCTCGGAGTCGGCCACGTGCCGCAAGTCCGTCAGAACGTCTCTGAGGGCCTGCTGACGGCCTGTTCCCTCACGTGCCGCCACTTCGGCGATCATGTCTCGCAACTGCACCTGGAAGTAGTCGCCACGATCCTCGTGGGTGGCCGGTTCGATCAACTCGTAGGGCACCGTCCAGATGGTTCCAACCGGATGGCTTTTCAAGGTGCCCCTGGATTCCAGTTGCTTGACCTTGGCTTTCCGGGGGTTCAGCTTGACGATTTCGCCCAGGGTCTTCTCGCCCTTCTGACGGCCAAAGTACACCTGCATCCCCACGCTGCAATGCTGCTTCAACATAGTCTCGGTCTCCTGCTTGATTAAGACTCCCGGCCCATGCGGGCCGGGAGTCATGTTGAAAGTTATATTCCAGGGGCGAAGTCGTGCAGTTCGATCTCTTCGTCATCGCCCTCGTACAGCAAGTCGCCCAGGCTGACAAACAACTCGCCAGCGTTCAGCTTCCTGCACAATTCTCCCTCGCTCATTTCGGACACGTCAACGGACTCTCCATCGGCGTTGGTTGCCTTAGTGACTTCAACACCGTTGATGTAGCCCTGGAAACAAAGGTTGATGCTTGGCATGGTACGCAACTCCGTAGGTTAAAGGTGCTCTCGATCAGACGCCGTGACTCTTGGCTGCCACTTGTTCCCAGGTCTCTCCAAGGATCACGTCACCCAGGGGAATGTCATGTTCCAGGCGATCCACTTCGATGGGACCACGCCCACCGGAACAGTAGCAGTCGCCGGGCAACTGAACCACTTGGTCGGGACGAGGCGGATTCTCGGGCTCGAAGTAGAGCCAATCGCCATCGTCATCCTTGAAGTACAGTTGGCCGTTGCCGTCACGGTACACCTGGAACAGATTCTCGCTGTCGCCCACGTGTGGGTAGGCGTTGTACTCTTCGGGCTCGTCGAATTCGAGTCCTGCGTTGGTGACGATGAAACTGACGCCTTGCGGGAGAACAACTTCATTCTTGGTGCAGCCACCCTCTTGGATGCAAGCGGTGACTTTCAATTCCTGCCACTCGTCATTCATTCGCATGAACGCACGAGAAGGCGGTCGGATCGGGTGATAGGTTCTCGTTACGGGCATGGTGCTTTCACTCTCCTGGATCGTGAGGGTTGTCCGGTGCGATCCAAGGGACTCGCCTGCTGGCAAAGTCGTAGCATGGTTCCTCGGAGTCGGACAGGTTGGTTAGCCAGATGACACCGTAGCCCATGTTGGCATCCACACAGAACTGTACGATGGCATCACGAATGTCTGCGGGAAGGTCGGGATCGTTGATGTCCGATCCTTCCCCATGATCGAACGTCATAAACACGTCGGACGACTCGGTGGGCCTGCCCTTGTAGTGCCAAGTGGCGATGCCCTTGCTCTTGTCGTTGAGCCACGCCTGGAAGTCGTCACGTGCAAACCAATCGGGCACGTTGATCTTGATGGCTTCGAGTCTTTCGGGTGTGCCTAGCATACGTTGACTCCTGATGTTTGCCAGATTTCTTCCAGCTTCGGATTCAACTCGGCGATCATGGCCTGGACCTCTTCTAGGCTCTTACCCTTGATCTCCCAAACGATCTCGACCTGCTTGTAAGGCCGACCGTGGTTCGGGCCGTAATTGTCGCTGCCGGGGATTTTCTCGTAGTCCGGTGCGCCGGTGGTTCGCCAGCTATGCTCGCTTTCGACGCCATCATCGAACGGATAGACCTCGGCCCCCAACTCTTTCGCAAGGGCTTCGAGACGCTGCCAGAATTCGGCACAAGAGACACCCAAGTCTTCCTCACGACACGAGGCGTTCTTGTCGTCGGTGTACTGGTAGACTTCGGTGACGAGATTGATCGAGGCGTGTTTCAAGGCATCGTGTTCATCCTTGCCCTTCATGCCACCGTACACACGCCAACGGCCATCATTGACCGCTTGCAGCTTGCCGATCTCGTCCTGCAACTTGAATTCGTTGATCGTCAACTCGGTGCGAAGCTGACGGGCGAATTCATGGTCCACGGCGTCTTGCACCCTGTCTTCCAGGGCATCACGATCTTCGCCGTGCTCGACCCATGCCTCGTAATCGTCTTCCGACAAGGCTTCACGAGCACAGTCACAAACGTTGACGCAGCTAACGAGCAGATCGCCGTTTCGCATCACTTCGCCTTCGGGGTTGACGCCGAAGACATAACCGGGGCTTTCGTTGAAATGGAACATGGTTTCTTGTTTCCTGCTGGTGCTGATGGTGGTGGAAATTATGGCCCTCGCCCGCCCGGTCCCGAACGGGCGAGGGCTTGGTTCATTAGCGCTACAGGCGGCGCTCTAATTCTTATTTTTGTCAAAAGACGTTCCATTCTCATTCTCTGATGCTAGAACAACTCTGACTGCCCCCGGCACAAGTGCCGGGGGCTTGCACGGGATCACGCAGCCTTTGCCGGTCGTCGGCCACGCTCGAAGGTCACGCCATTCTCTTTGCAGAACTTGCTGATGGTCGGCATCGAGATTTTGGCGAAGGGCTTCGGCAGGCCATGCTTGCGGCGGATGGCGGCTCTCTCACGCTCAACCTTGGTGATGCCTACGACGCCGTTGCGGGCCTGCAAGACATACATTGACTCTTCCAAGCCAACGTCTTCCGCCACTTTGGCGATTCGCCTACGCAACAGCTTGCTGCTGTAGACCGGGGGGCGACCTCGTTTCTTTCGGGCCATGTTGAAACTCCTATTCGGTTCCTGCTGCTGAACACACCGCTACTTTGCGGTGACACTACTGACACGCACCACGGGCACCGTGGGCTTCTGCTGCCCCTCGTCCGTAGTGACTTTCACGTCCACGTTGGAGACCGACACTCGGCCTTTGGCCGTCACGGTCTCTTTGATGACCTTGGCGAACGGAGCCATCGTCTCTTGGGCACGCTCTTTCCAGGCTTGAACCCTGGCCTGCTCAGCCTTGATCTCACGCACAAGAATCTTGTGGACCTTGCCGTTCTCGTCGGTCCAGGTCGTCGCCTTGATCTTGCGGCCTTCCATTTCAGCACGCTTGATCTCGATGACGATGGCAGCCGCTTTGCGCAGCTTGTCTTCCATGAAGCCGGGCACGGTTGCCATGATCCAGGTGAGCACTTCATCCAGGCCGACACCCTTGAAGCGGTCGGTTTCGCAATCTTCGCTGACGTTGGCAGTCAGGCTAAACTGGATGGTGCCAGACACGTCATGCTTGCCGACTGGCAGAGGCTCTTCCTCTCGGATGCGATCACCGAGGGTCTTTCCTGCGGTCTTCGCAGTCAGCACCTTGGTGAGGTAGACCAGCAATTGCCGGTCACCATTGATGGTTGCTTTGGCCATTTTCGTTTCCTTAACAGTTTGGGGTTACACAATCTGGTTACGCAGCCCTACGGCGCTGGCGTCGGCTGTCGTGCTGGCGTCGGTCGTTGTCGTCACGCTTGCGACCACGGTTCCGGTTGCGCTGCTGCTGTCGTTTCTTCCACTCTTTGCCACTCTTGCCCATTGATCTCTACCTTTCTTTCTCGGGCTCTTGGTTGTCACTCCCATCCTTGGGCTTACTTTCCTCTCGTTCATCATCGGCCTGCTGTTGAGGCAAGCGGATGCCTTGCTGCATTAAAAAGAATCGAAGGTGCATGGTCACTTCCTTATGGCCGGTTTCAGTTCGGGTCGCTGCCTTAGACAATCCGGGCCGATGGCGTAAGCACCCATGAAGCCGGGATCGTCTGCCGCTTCCATTTCATCTTCGGTGGCAAGCAGAGCGCCGGTTCCACCATCCACCACAACGATGCTCGGTGCGGTGGGGCGGCAGTTCTTGCCGCACACAACACAAGGATTGCGATTGTTGAGAGCAACATCGTTCTCCCAGGCTTTGCCGCTGAAAAAGTCGTTGCAGGTGATGAATTGCATTTCACGGTTCCTCGTGTTCGCCCCCTTATACACACGAGGGCTCAAGAGGGTTCGGTATTTTCTTGAACTTTATAGCCGATCAAGTCCTGGATGCGTTCGGGCAGCACAATGTTGCCGAATCGCCACTCGGGATCGACATAGTTGGGATTGCCGGTCTTGTTGTGCAGGTAGGGTTCGCAGTCGTAGTGGATCGGCCAGCCCTCTTCCAGGTGTGCCAGCGCCTCGGCGATTAGGGCGATGACCTGTTCCTCGGTCCACTTACACTCGCTCATGTCGATGGTAACGGAGCCACCGATCACGTCGTAACATACATCCCCAAGACTATTGTCGTCGAAGATGGCACAGATTAAATCGGCCCAAATATCACTGCCGAACTTCAAGTGGCCACCGGCTTCGTCGTCGTCGGGGTCAAGCTGATCTTCGGGCTTCCATTCGGTGCCACCGGCGTGCCGCCATTCACCGGAGAAGTTGTTGTCGGCCCCACACCAAAACGTGCGAGTTGCTTCGATGGTCACACAATCGGCGTATGACTTGGAGGGTTGCTTGCGATCTTTCAGCGGTACGGTTGTCATGTCCCTTGTTCCAGAAAAAGTGGTGGACGACGGCCCAGGTAGTTGAGCGCTCAACGCCCGGCACCATCGTGTTTTTCTAGGTGTCTCGCAGGCTGGTTAGCCGCTGTCGGCGGGCGGTGTTGCCAAATGGCCCGGCGTGTGCGGCGTGTGATTGTGATGCCTGTTGGTCCGAGAACCGTCGTCCACTCCCATCCTCTTGCAATGATAAAAACTCACCTGCGTCCGAGTTGCAGAACACTTAGCCGTATTCCGTTTTCCAGGGCCGTATCGCCCTGCCGGTTTGCAGTCCATCTTCATTCTGATGTTGGACAAACCCAAACGGGACACAGGTCGCTCGGAGTAGCAGGCGGATCACCAATGCGATGATGAACGCCAGCATGTTGATTCTCCTGCGGATGAAAATAATTTTCAGACAAAGACCTCGATCTTGATGTAACCGTGCTGGTAACCATCGGGCACCTTGGGATTGCGTTTGTCCCAATACTGGTACTGCTTGACCGGCCAGTCCAGGAAGTTGAACGAGACGCCGTGTTCCTTGCAGACATGCTTGACGCCTGCCTTCGTGGATCGAAGAGGGGCCACGAACACGTCGGGGCGTCGAAGACGGAAACCGGTGTGGCGTTCCACGTCCAACGTCAGAAAGACGTTGATGGAGGTAGAGTCGAAGTCGTCTGGCTCAACACAGACGACCCCAGGGATGCCGCTCAGGTCGTTGAGCACGGGATCGAGAAGTTCCTGCCGCTGCCGGGGAAAACTCATTTCTTCACCAATTCCACCATTTTGTGAGGGTCGATGTACCGGCGATATTCGTAACCGAATTCGACTCGGCTGATGCGGACACGCTTGCGGTCTTTGTCGAAGTCCAGGTGGGCGTCAGTCCAAACGATGTCGCCCTTGGGCATCTTGAAGCCACGGTTGTGTCGCTTCCAGGTCGAGTCTTTCGCCAGTTGCAGGGCCTTGACGGTGGTTCCTGTCGGGGTTACGTGGGTAATCGTCATTTCGGGTCTCCTGTAAGCGTGCAGGAGTGGCAGGGCTTGCCCTGCCACTCCCTTATACACGGGAAAGGGGAAAAGGTTCGGATTTATTTTCAGATTTCCGGGGGTCCGGGGGATTTCCTCAATTCATCCTCGGGCAGGTCGGCCCAGGGTCTCACCCCCAGGAACGAGGCGACGGCACAAGGGAAATACCAAGGCGTCTGATTCCAGCCCTCAGCGTCGTGCTCGCCGTCGTTCACGCTGACACCCTCTAGGGCCTCTTCAACCAGCCGGATGGCCACAGAAACGGCCTCAGAGCGTTCTACGACCAAATAAGCGGCATCGCCGATGTAGCCGCCAGAGTCGGTGTTGACAACGGCATGGAGCACGATCCGACCATCCGGCAATTCGGCATAGTCAAAGCAGGTCATCCAGTCGCCGTTCTCGTCGCCTTCCTCACCAAACCCAACAGCGAAGTGGAGGCTGCCGTATGGGCTCGTCAGGTCACGAGCCTTGGTTCGGTCGGTGGTCAGGTCTTCGTGGTCCAAGTAGTGGTCCCACTGGTCCAGCGGAACATCGTACCCACCGATCTTTTGCAATGCGGCAATTTCCTGCATGTTATAGTTACTTCCCATCGGCGTTTCCTTCCTGTTGAAGGTCTCTCAACTCAAACTCTTGAGCGGTCAGTCGTTCACGGGTTTTGGCCAATCCCTCGCAGATGGCGTATTCGTCGATATGCCATTGCAGTGACTTGCCCTCTACCTTTTTGACGACGGCCTGTACGTCTGCACGCTGCAAGACGAGACAGTTGATTACAACAACCTTCATGGGTTGCTCTCCGAGTCCGTTAGTTTTGATCCTTCACCCAACGATGCCAACCTGCACGGACCATTCCAGGTTTTCATCGACGTATCCATAGGTGCCGTTGATTTCGTCTTCGACTTCGGGCGTCAGTTTGACGCCGTTCTCTTGGACGATCTTTCGCACAAGTGCGAGTGCCTCTTCGAGCGAAGGCTTCTCGTCCATTGCACCCAAGGTCAACTTCTCGCCGTTAATCTGACAAACAAAATACTTTTGCATGGTACTGGTGCTCCGTAGGGTTAGTGCATGGGTTTCAACAAACTCTCAACAGGTACAACCACTTCGTTTTGCGGGCAGCGTTCTTCGTCGGCAGCTTCCTCAGTGGGGAAACGTCGGGCCTTGGAAAGATCACGCACCCAGGTCTCACCGGTGTTGCCTGGATCGTGGCCCAGGTATCCACCGCCTTGATCGGTTCTCTTAATAACGTAGCCGCTCATGGTCACTCCGTTTCGCCGGGGAACCAATTTGGATTGCTGGACCAAACATGGAAGTAAACGTAGCTCGGGTCAAAGTTCTTTTCGGCTTCGAGCACACGTCGAAGGTGGTCACGGTCGTGTGGTTTCGCATCCGGCCCTTCGACACGCTTGCGCCAATACTCGCTATCGTACTCACAGGTGCCAACCTTGCGAGCGACCTGGATGTCTTCCTCTCGCAGGAGGCGACCGTGACGAACGGTGCCGGTCTCTTCATCCTCGAAACCGTAAACCAGTTCAACAAGGTATCGTCCCTCGGGCAAGAACGTCGTGCCGCCGTTGTTGTTGGTGATGGAAAGGCGGCGCATCCCACTCTCGCCGTCACACACAACAATACCTTGGGTGCCAATTGCAGTGGTCATGGTGCTTTAGTCCCTCGGTTCGTTAGGATTTCGATACTGAAAATGTTTTTCCGTTTCGCCCTCGTCAATCGCCCGGATCAACTTGAGCGAGAATTCATCGACAACCGTGGGAGACGCAACGCCCATTCTCATGCGAACACCTGCCGCTCGGCGAAGGTCTTCCCATACGTCGTCATCGAGTTTGACTACGATCTCTTTCATCAACTGTCCGAATGGGCTTCGCCCTTGACGATTCTTTCAACGAGGGCGACACAAGCCAGGGCGTGTGCCAGTGTGACGCCTCCGGGCAGCGTGACGTTGGGCAACGCTTTGTCACCCTCGGCCTCATGTTCTTCCAACAACTGCATGGCCTGCTTGATCCGCACCTTGCCACGCTGCACAAGTTCGGGCTCTTTCTTCTCGATACCCTCGGCCTGTTGCATAACACCTTGGACCGTAACCAAGGCGGCACCAAACTGTAGTATCTTGGTCGCCTCATGGTGAGGCGTTGTGATTTCGATATGGCAGTTGTCATCGGTCTGATCGGGCAACCGCACGATGAACTGACTCTTGCGAGTGTCGATGCCTTGACGAGTGGCACCGCACTGCGGGCACTCTCGACGATCATCGTCTTCGTGGGGCACCCACTCGTGGTTCCCTTCGTCCCAATGACCTTCGCCCCACTTGTAACCACAACCGTGACAGGTCTTCCGCATACGACCGTTTAGGCTGCGCTCACCATACACTCGGCCACTAACCCGGATGCCGCAATCACTCTTGGTGGCATTGTCGGTGTTGATCCAAGCGTCAACGCTGGTGTTGTTTCTTCGACCACCAACACTTTGCGTGTTGTGGTCGCCACTGATCTGACCGTACACGTCTGTTCTCATGGCAACTGCCTCACGGTTTGGGGAGAATAAATTTCAGTCTTCGTCGTATGGGGACGGCCCAGGTCTTGGACCTATCTTTTCGCCACCTGCCGCACACTCTTCTGCATCGTGTTTATCAAACACGTTCTTGTCATCCAAATACATGGGCAACGAAATGGCCGTGTCTGATTTCCAATGGCCGAATTCCACGTCGGGGTGGGCGTTTCGATATTCCGCCAAGTCTTCCATGCAGTGAAACCGCATGTATCGACCATCCGGCACCGGCAGGGCGAAGCGATGGAAGTAGCACAAAAACGTGTCGGCACCCAATAGCTCTTTGGCCTTCGCCGCCACTTCTCTCAATGTTTCGGCTTGGAAGACGACCGAGGTTCGCCAAAAACCGGGTCGAGTCTTTATCTTGCTGGTGAGTGCTCGCAGTTCCCACAGTCGGGCAAACTTACCCTTGGCGGTTTTGGCTCGGGGATTCAGTTCGATGCAGAAACGATGCCGCTTCTGCACAAGCATTTCAATCCTAGCCTTAGTCATTCGCAATCGTGGCATCACTTATTTCCTTGCATGATCGCAGGCTTGACTGTAGTAACTGCCGCTGAAGTTAAGCCACTCGCCTTCGCTGTTGCACGCCAGATAAACCACGTCTTGAACCGGCCTGCCGGTCCACTCCCACTCGACAATCCACACGTTGAGGTTCGGCGCTGCCTGTTGCACTCGATGAACCTTGTGTGAGTCTACGAACTGCTGCACGTATGGTGGCAGGGTCGATTGACATTGGTCCGCATGGGCGTCGGCTGGCATGGTCTTTTCCACACTTAGGGCACGTCATGGTTCATCCGGTTCGCAAGAACGGTAAGGTTGTCGTGCGTCAGACAATTGTTATCGGGTGGCGACTGACAGGAGACTTCGATGCACACACGCACGATGTCAACGGGGCAAAGGTCTTGCTTGACTCGCCGGGCCGCTTCGGTTCTGGTGGGCTTGTCGCCCTTCAACAAGTCTTGAACCAGGGCGTCGATCTCCGCTGATTCGAGCAATTCGTCTTTTGGTCCGTGCGGTTTCGGCATCGTGGGTTCCCCTTGTCTTTAAATTGTAGCCCAGCAAAAGGCGAATGTAAACTTAATCGTCTTCGCCGATGGGATTCTCTTCCATTTGGACGTGCCAGTCGTTCACTGTTGCGTCAATGGCATCGCCCAACCGGCGACGAAGAGCCTTGCGAACATCCTTTGGCTTCTCGCCATACACCAACTGGTGATAGTGGAGGAAGGCCGCAAGGTCTTCGTCGCTTAGTTGCACTTCAACTCGGATCGTCTTCACTTTCCGTTCCTCGTCCACCAGCACACTTGGCCGTGGTTGTCCATGCGAACCATGTCGTAGTCTTGGCGTTGTTCTTCCAGTCGAGTGAGCGGATCAGCATAATACTGCGCACGTCGCAGGTTAATCAGATTCCACTCATACTGTGTGACTCGGATCATGGCGTGTGGATGGCCACTGAGGATCACGCCGGGCTCTTTCGCAATCGGTCGTAGACCACCGCCAACGAGCCTCGGTTCGATGTCATCGTATCCCCAATAAACCGGTTCGTACCAACTCGGCAACTTGTGCTGCTGACACAAATTCTCCACGGGTCCGGTACAGCCCCCTCGCTCACGCTTCGGGGGCTCGGCCTCGTCTTCAACAGGCGGCAGCCGCTTGACTTCGGGGTCGGGTTCGTACTCGGGATCGAAGATGCTGCGGATGCGGTACGGGTTCTCATTCTTGAACACTTCGTCCAGGTCGGTCGGCGTGAACAACGGTTCGTGTTGCAGATCGGGCGTGCTGTAGGTTTGCGTCGGTTCACCTAACTCGACGACGATGGGCGGGCACGTGTAGGTCTGCGTCGGCTCGTCCAACTCGACGTGGGAACGAAGACCATCGCTCAGCCCTTCGTTGTAGGCACCGTAATGGCTGGCCAGCAAGATGACGACGAGACACACCAAATGAACAAGGTTTCTCATTTCCAATTCCTCCAATCGTTGTGAAATTTAGAACGGGTTTCGAGACTGCCGGGATCGAGCGCTACTAGCCCGGCAGTCTCTTCCCCAAGGCTCTCGGGTCATTACCGGACTCACCTTGGAGTATTCCGTTCAGGATACGACACACTCCACTTCTCGTTTGTTCCAACACCCCCTACACAATGCGCCCTCTTCTGTCTCATGTTCGGCGACGATTTTGCCGCACTGGTCGCAACACCCCACTTCCCCCTCTAGGAAGATCGGCAACTGCGTCCAGTCATCTACACCTTCAATGCACTGAGAGTCAAAATAAAGCCCATTTAATTCGAGGAAGGTGTGGGTGTATTCTGCGCCCCCCAGGTCTTCGTCGGAATAAAAATGCAAGTCGAGCGGACTACCCATTCTCTCCCACACAATCGTGGCGAAGTCAGCGCACCAACCGTTGTTGATCTGCCTGGAAGTAATTGGCAGTTCTGGACCTTCCAAGAATTCATCACGCACTTCTCGAAGAACAGTTTGCAGTTGGGTCAAGCTGGTCATACTTCAACCCCTATAAACTTCGTCATTCGTTGGGTTCTTGGTTGAGGATTTCTTCGTAGGTTCCTGCAAGATCGCAGTCGTCACAGTACAGGGTTTGCTCATTGCGAGGAATGTTTTGGTAACCCTCGCCCATATACTCCACGTCGGGTTCGAGCGGCCCACCGCAATGCGGGCAAACCTCATAATCGGGTTCGGGCGCAACGCCTGCCTTGTTGGCCGCTTCGACGACCTCTTCGTAGGTCGGGTACTTGGCGAACGTGGCAATCGGAGTCCCACCGGAATGGGACTGCACGTACACTTCGTAGCTGCCGCCACTCATGGCCAAGTGAATCTCGGCCACTGCGGCTTGGTCGTCGTCCTGGTCACCGGTGTAGAGCACGTAGGTGCCCAGGAAGGCGCAGTCGGGATGTTGTGATGTAAAGGTCATTTGATCTCCACAGATTCCGTTGGTTCGATCTCGGTGTTGCAGTTCGGACAACGATCATTGCATTGGCAAGTGTGGGTGTCGGTCCACTTCTCGCCGCACTTTGAGCACTCGTAGTGGTTTTCCCACAGTGTTCGATTGTCGTTGATGTCGAGCACCAGATGATTGCAGAACGTGTACTGGTCGAAACCAACAGCGGACACAAAGTCCACGTACCCTTCGGGCTCGAAGATACCGTCGTTGCCTTCCAGGTACTCGTCACGCAGGTCTTCCAGCTTACGCATGGCATCTTCGGCACTCATACCATCGGGAGCAAACAGGGCAAACGAATACGTGGGCTCGGCCACCTTCTCGCCCACGATGCTGACGGTAATCAACACACGTGGCACGTAGCCGTCTTCGAGTTGCTGACGACGAATCTGGAACGCCTCGTGCAGGCCCAACAGCTTGAGCGTCTGCACAAGACCGGTCTGCTGGTTGTACGCTTCCTCGTCGTGATTGGCCGTCTGGCTCAAGGCGTCGTAACGCCTAATCAGATCGTCCAACTGCTGCGTGGTAATCATGTTGGTTGTGTTGTGGAAAGCAATCAGCTTGTTCATTTCTTTTTCCCTTTGGTACTTTTGCCATTCTCTTTGGCGAGCACGGCGTCGATGTCTACGCACTCGGAAGAGAAGGCCCTGTTGTTCACGAAGTCTACGGCGTAGACCTTGCCACCGTATTTCGTCTTACAGTTCCGCAAGTAGTTGTCCAGGGTGTCGGGCCACACGTCCACTTCAACCTCGCCACCCTGAAAGTCTGTCTTGAATCGCCAGCCGCCAAACTTATTGGGGCGAGCATCATTCGGGATCAACAGGGCGACCGTCTGCCATTTCTCCAACGGCACAAGCAGGTCGAAGTCGTTGTTGACTTCGATGTCTTCGCCGCATAATTTCTTGGCGAAGCTACCCACGATGTAGGCACCGTGGACCGTCATCTGGTAAACAACTCTTGGGAGCATTTAGTTTTCCTTTGCACTCACGTCGGTTATCTCGAACGGGATCGTGGCCCCCTCGGAGTCCACTTCCAAGAGGATTTCACCCTCGCACTCACCGCCCAGGACTTCCTCGACCGTGGCATCACTGGCGATGCGTTCGGGCCACTCCGGGTCAGTCGAGCATCCATCCACGTGAACACGTTGTCCGATGTAGAAGATGCCTCGGCCTCGGAACAGGTGCATCCACTCGCCGTGGTTTTCGTCGGCGGGCTCTCGAACCTCTTCCAGGTTGCCGTGAACGTCTCGGCGTCGGATCGTGCCGTCATCGTCGGGCCACTCGATCACGCCGCCGTCCGAAAGCACGTAACCATCCACGTCGAACTTATCGTCGGGCTCGGTATCACACAAAACGGCCTCGACGACTCGTGGCCCTTTGCCATCGGTTTTGCATTTTATTTTCCGCAAAGCAGCCGGATCGTGTTTTCCGGGCTCAAGGAAGACAAAGCCAAACCGATCCTCTTCCCACTCGGCGTTGTCTTCGTCGTAGCCATCCTCTCGCAGCTTGGCAACGTGCTTGGCGTTCAGCGCATCGACCACCACTTCGGCCTGATTCTCGTCGGTGAAGTAGCCCACGATCTTGACCAGGGCTTCCTCGACGTTGTACTCGCCTCGCTCGGCGACCGGCACGTTTTCCACAACGACGTAGATATGGCCAGTGGGAAGTTCAGCGTCGGGGAGAGGATCGCCCTCGATCTCCAACTCAAACAACCGGGCAATCGGCTCGCCGTACTGGTCGTGGATCAAATACTGCTTGCCATCGACCATACACAGGTTCACGTCGTCCTGCGGAACCTCGTCCGGTACTTCGGTGGCCTTCTCTTTCAGGATGCCGTGGTACGCATCCAGGGCCTTGCTGTAACTGCGTGTGGCCAACACGGGTTCTTGCAGGCCACCCTCGCCGTCAACTACTACATAAACTTTCATGGTGCTTTTGACTCCTGGTTAATGGGTGCTAAGAATTCAACAAACCTTTAACAGTCTGATACCTCGCCACCTTACGATCACGCTCGGCACCCTTCTGCCGAATGGTTGCCATGATGGCCTCAAGGTGCTCGAACAACTCACGATCTAGGCGGGCAATGTCCAGTTCCAGTTGGCGTTCCAGTTCTCGTGCTCTCTCTTCCATCGTCGGCATCGGTATCTTCCTCGAAAGGGACTCGCCCGGCCCGGTGGCCGGGCGAGTCTTGGTTCACTTAGGCAGCGGGTTTCTCGGCCTGCCGCTTCTCTCGCAGGGCTTCCGAGACTCGCCGCACAAGGTCGCTCTCGAACGTACCTGCGGCCCTGGTATCGAAGTTGTCGTTCGTGTGCTGCAACTTCGCAGCCATCGACCGGGCAACGTCACGGGCCACGGCACACAAGATGGTCTCACGGGCGATGGCGGCGTTCTGTGCCATTGAGGTTTTCTGCCGGATGACCTCGTTGTCGGCACAGGCCACGATACCCTCGACCAGGGCATCAGAGATAAGACGGTGATGTCGCTTCTGCATGTCTGCCATTTCGTATCCTCCTGGATCAGTTAGTACAGACGGGGAAAGTAAAAAGCCACAGTGGCATTACGCTTCGATTAGTTCTTCCTCTTCAACAGGCTCGTTGTCATGGCGGGCATAAAGGCCCCTCAACACTTCGCACACTTCTGCATACTCGTCGCTATTGCGGTCGAAGTGATAGAAGGCGACAAAGTAACGCAGTGCGGCAGGGCTGTAGTGGTTGCCCTTGGAGTGGCCGTCTTCCATCACCTTATCGTGCCAAACCTGGACCGCTTCCTCGTCGGTGGATTCCAGCTTGGCGGGAGAACCACCTGCCGGTGCCAGGATGATCCGACCACCGCAACCACAACGCTGAAACGATTGTGTGGCCTCGATCTCGATATTCGTTGGTTGCGACCACCGATCCACCTTGCTATGCTTCGGCTCTCGCTTGGGTTCGGGCTCAGCAGGGGGATCGGGCACGTCGGCGGCGAAGTCGTGGCCGCACGCACACTTCTCGGCAGAGTAGCCCACGTAAACTTTGCACTCGGGGCATTGCTTCCGCATGCGCCCAGGCCCATCGTAAGTCTTAATGCCCTGATCGGGTTTGACATACTCGGTGCCACACTTCGGGCACTTGGGCAGGATGGTAAAGTAGAACTTGCCGCAAGTGTCATTGGAGCACTCTTTGCGACCCTTGCCGCCTTCATCAAAAACGGGATAGTCTTCGATGGGCTTCCGTTTCTTGGGTTTCTTGGCCACCTTCGGTTTGGGTTGTTTCTTGTACTTCGCACCGCACGCCGGGCAGTGGGAAATACGCACTCCATAGAACTTGCCGCAATTGTGACACGGCTTGAAACCTGGACCACCGGTATCGTGGACTTGAGCAGGCTTGGAAGCGGGCTTGGGTTTGGACCGAGAACCACCCTTGGGCTTCTGGCCACGTTCCCCCTTAGCGGTCGTGACTTCCAAATTCCATTGCTCGGCACGATTGCGAGCGGTCCCTGCTTGAAGAGACTTTTGAGGCTTGTTGGCGATGTTGTACTCGGCAGCAACCAGCTTCCACAATTCGCCGTGGGTGGCGGGCTTTTGCTCACTCTCCACCTTGCGGATCGCTTCCTGCAATGCCGACTTGTCGTACTGGTAGGCTTTCTTTGCCACGGTCAACTCCCTACGTGGTTGCTGTTACACGGCCTTATACACAACTCAACGGAAAAGGTTCGGTGTAATTTCAAAAAAAAGTGCCGCCCGGCGAACGACGCCGGGCGGCTAGTCCAAGATTCGGTGCGGTTTCTGCTGTCTCCGGGGTTCAGGAGCAGACTGTTGCAGCAAAAAGCAACGTCAGATACCGGAGACTTGCACCAATAGTATTGTAGCACGGCGGCGTCCTGTTTTGTACTGGATTCCGTTCTATTTTGCCAGGGCTTTCTGGCAGACTTTCAGGGCCGTTCGCAGCCGCTTGGTGGGGTCTTCATTGGCACCGCTTCCATCCCTCACGGCCTCCTGAACGTCGTAAACGGCACGCCACAAAGCGGCCTCTGCCGCTTCGGCCTCGGTCATGTCGGGCACGGCCAGACTGATCGGCGGCAGCGTGCTCGGGTCCGATTCGTCGGGACGAGGGGAGTGTGACTTGCACTCGTAGATATTCGAGGCGTTCGGTTCCATCAAGGCGTCATCACCACCCTGGACGATCTTTTGGGCATAGCGGGGGTAGTAGATCGAACCATCACGCATCCGGCGAGGCAGGTCGTGTTTCCAATCGCCAACCAGGGCGATGGGTTTCAACTTGTTGCCCTGGTCGGTCTTGACGACCTTACAGCGAACGAACTGGTTGGAACCGTTGCTGTAGTGAACCACCTGATCGGGCACGAGCGCCTTGTAAAACGCATCGTGACTGTCGCTCAACGACTCGAACAGCAATGCCATGTTGACGGCAGCCAGGATGTCTCGCTCCTGGAACACGTCTTGCTGACCGGCATAGTCACCATCGTAGGTCTCGCCCTTGATTTGGACGGGTTCGTTCACGACTTCGCACAACCACACGCCGGTGCCTCGGCGGCGAACCACCTTCCACAGGGCGTTGCAGTCGGCGATCACCTTGCGGAAGGTGAGACCGGCGGTAACTTTGGTAACTTTCTTTTTCGGCATGGTTCAGCTATCTCCGTTTGGTACGAACTGACTGCGGCGTTCCTTGAACTGCCGCAACTGGTGAAGGAAGTCTTCAATCTTGAGCATGAACTGATACAGCGGCGGCTCAAGGTCTTGGGCGTGTTGACGATCCTCGATGATCCGGCGAAGTTCTCGGGCCGACTCTTCACGAAGCACGAGCAACACCTGACGACCAAACACTCGGGAGACCAGAAAGTCACCATCGGGATGATTGAATTCGTTGTCTTCCGGGTTGTTCAAGGCATGGCCCAGGTCGGGCAATCGCTTTGGTTTCTGTTGGCCTTGCAGTGCTGCAACGAGCAGGTTGGTGAAGCCTCGGTTGCAGACGCAAAACAGGTAGTACGTGTAGAGCGGTATCGCATCAAATGCGGGCTTATGCTCTGCCATTGTTTCCTCCATTGGGGATGTTCCGGGTGTTGTCGCAATCGGGATAACCGGCACAACCGAGGAACTTGCGTTTGGGCCGTTTCTTGGTCTCACGGGGGAGCATCGGCAGCCCACAAACTTCACAGCGTTCGGCGGGCATGTAATCGACCCAACGGTCGATGCGATCCTGCAAGTTCTTGCGCCAATTGACGACACGATGGACTCGCTTCGAGCCACCGAGTTTGATGATGCGGCCATCTTCGGCTCGCATGAAAATGTTGACCCTCATGGCGTCTCGGCCAACATCACGAGAAGCACCGGTCGGTTCGATGCCGGTGTAGACTCTGAGGGAGAGTTGGATGCCGTCTTGATCGACTCGCTTACCGTAGACCAACTCTCGGGTGCCTTCCAGGCGAAGGGCGTGAAACCCCTGCGGGAGCAAATGGGCTTCCATTTCCGCTTGCGAAACATTCACGTACTGTGCCATGCGTCCAGTCCATTATCAAAATTATTCGGTGCCATCCCCCAACAGAGGGGTTTGGCGGCTATCATGCTTCGCTATCTAAGACACGCCGGGGAGCCAAACGGTTCGGTCATGCCACTGAAATTGTAGTACAGGCTCCAAGGATTGTAAAACAGGCTCTCAGAGGCCCCAGGAGGCCGTCTAAGGGCCTGTTGGGCTCGGGGGTATTCTGAGCCCATTGAACCCTTTGCGACCCTCTACGGGCCGCTCTTACCCACGTTCTTGGCGATTATCAGCAACAGGATGATGATGATGAACGGAAACAGGTACACAAGAACTTCTGCCAGGGCCGCAAAGATGGCGACCACCACCGTCAGCAGAATCGGGAGAATGAAGATCGCCAGGGCGACACCACCGATGACCAGAAGGATTACAGGCAGTGGGTTCGGCTGTCCATTCATTCCATGTCCCCTTCATCGGGCTCGAAGTCTTCGTCGTACCACAAGGGCACGTCTTCGGGCGGCTCTTCTAACTCGTGGGATCGCTTGCCGTCAAACTCTCGAATCGCTGGCATGAGCACCGTGCCCACGTACACCTTGTCGGGGTAGCCATACTTGCGTTCACCTTGCTCTTGGGTGAAGAACAAGCCGGTCGCCGTAACCTCTCGACCGTCCGGTGTCATGTAAACACCAGCACCCCAATTATCGGCAGCCTCAGCAGAGTAGAAGGCTTCTCTTACAGGTCGTGCTTCTGGCGATGGGCTTCCCATTCTTCATCCTTCCACTCCCTCATTGTGCCCACAGCATACGACACATGCTTGATGTCGATGATGCCGTGGTCGATCAAGAACGCCAGGACTTCATCACCCCTAGCACAAATGTCCGACCCTTCCACCTTGAGCACGACGCCCAAGGTGCGCTTGTTGGAATCCAGTTTGCGCAAGTGAGGCATGATCGCCTCGAAGATGCCAGTGGAGTCGCCTTCCATCACTTGACTACCACCGCCCATCGGGTTGATCGTGTTTCTGCCTCGGCCCTGTAGTTGGGGGATGTCTTGCACAAGGTCGGGATCGAATTGGTCAAAGCCTACCACAAAACGATTACCGGCCTTGAATTTCTTCACCTTGGTCCAATCGTACTTGTGGCGCTGATCGGCTTGAGGATTGTCTACGTCCTGTTCCAGGACGTAGACTCCGATCTCATGCTGCCCCTGCTTACTCAATCGTTCGATACCCATTAACATGCCTTTCAATAGGGATCATAGCGTTCGTCAAACTCGCCCAGGTCTGACTCGAAGTCTTCGCCAATACTAATGGTAAGCACGTCGTCTTCCAGCCTGTGCTCCCACTTGGCGGAAGTGATGCCAGTGGGGTAGCCAGGATCAAGCGTGTCGTTGATGAAGTCCTGCACAGGCGTGTCGTCTTCGCCGTCACCTTTCATTTCGAGGTACTCGGCAACTTCCTCGGGGGTCAGCCTGAACGTCATTTCACCTTCGACACACTCAACGTAGTCGTAGGACGGCAGTGGACCGGACGCTACGGCATTGGGATAATCGCCTGGATCATCCCACGTGTCGATCTGAACGTCCAACGTATCGCTCAGTAATTCGGCCATTTCATTTCTCCCCATTAACCTTTGTAGATGGTCCCTTCTGTTAGTCAAACGTGCCGCCCATTGACCAGGATTGCACTTCGGTGTTGTGATAGACGACGAACCACTCGTCGCCCAGGTTTACGGTTGGATGCTGATTGGTCAGTTCACGGCCATAGGCAGAGCGATGAAACACTTTGCCTTTGGCATACACTCGCTTGCCGCCCTGCAACTTTAACTGGCGGCACTCGTGTTTGTTGCTGTCGGTGCTTCGCCGGGGCAACGCTTCGACTTTGGACCGCTTGAGCAACTTGGTTTGCGTCCATTCCAGTTTGTTGGCGAGGTCTTTGTCTTTCATGCCAGTCGGCACAAAGAACCATTCACCCTGCCTCAACACCTTTGCGCCCTCGGCCTCGGCCTTTTTCACTTCACGAGGTTTGAGGACTTCGTAAGCGTCGTCGCAGTTGCGAGGCGTCTTCGGCAACTCGCACACAAAGTACGTGCCGTCGTCCAGGCCACAGAGATAGTATTTGCCCTTGTGGAAGATGACTACGGCACCAAGGATGTGCCAATAGCCATAAGTTTTGCCATCTTCCTTCTGGCGTGACGAGGCAACGAACATACCCTGTTTGGGCGGCGTGAATTTCTTCTCGGGGTAATCGTGGGCGGTCGTGTAATTCCCATCGTCATCACGCCACAGGTACTCTCGCTTGTCTTCTCGCCAGAACACGATGATCGGTTGCGACCGTTCGCCGGTGTCTTTGTCGGGAACGGTGATCTTGTTCCTGGTGGTGGGCTTGAGCACCAAGTCAAGGAAGTCAATACCTGCGGCTTCCAGAGCGGACGCTGACACGGTGGGACCATCGCAGGCACGTTGCGTTAATGCCTGATGGGTGTTTGTCGTGGAAGAAGCCTTGTCGCCATTCTTGACAAACAAAAAGCGTTGCTTGTCGGTTCCTGCCCCCTCGATGCCGATGATACTGGCGAGAGGAAAGTGCGGGCCGTAGCTGTAGAGAACTTGGCCGTCGCAGTAGATTTGTGTGCCGCCACCACCATACATCGACGGCCCACGTTCGTAAGACCACACCACACGGCCTTCGTGGTTGCGGTTGGGCTTTTGGGCTGCATAGTTATCGACTACTCGATCTCGTGCTACGGACATGGCTCATTCCTCGTAACGGATGTTTCAGTTGACACCGGAATTGTAGTACGAGGTTCGGGGATTGTAAACTTAAAAAGCCCCGCCGACTGCGGGTGGTTTCGCATTTGGCGACTCCACGAAATAGCATAATCCTGGAACGGGCGAGGGAGTCCCTTGGGCTCAACTACCCTCGCCCCTGCAAGAACATAGGCTACACCGCTTCAACGTCTCCCACCTGTCTATTCGACGACTTCAACAGTCATTTCGCTGGCCTGCGCACAACCAGCCGGGGCTTTAATCTTCATCCTTTTCAGTTTCGATGACAATGCTGTTCGTTGTGGTCGGCAGTTCGCCATCCGGCACGATCAACATGCGGCCCTCCATCTTCGGCTCGACCGGGTTCTTGCCTCGGGCGTCTCGAACCAGATAACCGATCTTGCCGAAGCACAGAAAGTTCTTCGAGAAGGTTTCATCCGGTTCGCCCTGCACAAGATCAAACGTCTTTTTCTTCTGGTCAATCTTATACACGTTGTCGGATTCGGGCAGCTTCCAGAGCCCTCCATCCTTCAACACTCGGACCATTTCTTTGGCCCAGGCGATGTCGTAATTGGACGGTCGCCAGCCGCCAACGAAGATTCTCGTCTTGCCTCGACCGTATTCTGCTTCGTTCTTCATTTATTCCTCCACGAGTACCCTTAGTTCAGTGTCGGGTGAGTAACCGCACGCAGACGGGTCGCCGATCTCGTAGTAGACACAAATACAACCAGCACTCTCGGGGTGAACAGCGACCACTTCCGCATACTCGAATTCGGCCATCGGGTGACAGTTGAGAAACGGGCAAGACTCCAAGTCAACCTTGTCTCCGACCTCAAGGTCGGAGACCTTTTTCAGTGTGGTGCTGGCTGTGTCAATCATCATCTTCCCCAAATAGTTGGTGTAATTCGTCCCACTGTTCATCTTCCTCTTGAACACGAGCGGTGACAACGGCAGACTCAGCCTCAATGTCGGTGCCGACATAAGGCCACGCATCCTGTTCGGCCCAGGACCATCGGGTCGGATCATCCTCGGGCGCTGGACCATGATCTCGGATCAACTCTTTCAACAACTCGGGTCGCCGGTGATCGGCGGCGGCAGCACAAACTCGACATGGGTGTTGCCAGTATCCGAATTGATCCAGGCGACCGTGCCCATACGTATTGCCCTCGTGGATGCCGGTGGAGCAACAACATTGATCGTTGCCGCACCATCGCTTGTATTCCATGTCGTCTTTGTCGTACTTGGTGAACAGGTGAGTCCGACCAGCTTCGTTGTCTTCCACCTGTTCGATGACCTGTCCGCCCTCAACCACACAAAGCGTGGGATGACCAACCCCATCGGCGTCGATCTCTAAGTGCGAGATAATTTTCATAATGGCCTCAACTGTGATTCGTGGAACACGCAGGTCTCGCCGGTGGTCCACACCAGCACGATGAAGAAGTCGGGGTAGCATGCGCTCCACCGCTTCCACACTTGGCCCTTCACGCCATCGTGGCACGTGGGTAACTCTTCGGTTGATCGGATACGAACCATTTCCATTTTTTAATCCTCAAAGTCTTCCTCAAACATTCTCTCCACGTCGTCTCTAATTAAGGCTCGATCTTGGGCTTCTCTTTCGGACAACGTGAAGTCTGGCTGATGCCCCAATTGCTCAGCGGCTAACAGTTGCTCTTCGCTGTCGAAATAGAAAGTAGTCTTCCCCCACGTCCCATCCTCTTGAAGATAACGATGGACGACATGACCATCCGACCCCATCGCACTCTCGGAACAAAACCACTTGCCAACCAAATGTAGGCCACCCACAATTGGGCTGTCTATTCGCCGTCTGCTCCTGCTCATGCCTCCACCCTTGTGGCCTTGCCAAAGATGCGTGTGATGTCAATGACACCGTTGGTTCGTTTTTTGTTGTTGCCGATCTGGTAGCGGCAGCCACCCATCTTCTGCTGAACCGCTTGCACAAGATGAACGCAGTAGTGGCCGTTCACCCAACAGAAAACGATGTCGCCCTTTTTGATCTTGTCTTGATCCTCGTAGCTGTCGCCAATCGGCACAATGGTCACTTCGTCGCCGGAATTGATTCTCGGCTGCATCGAATTGCCACGGGGCCTGATCTTGACCGTCTCGCCAGCGGCGAGACGGTCTTTGTAGTGTTCCCAATTCATGCGTCGGGTCTCTCAAAGTAATCTTCATCCAGCCCCCAATTGCTAACGACTTCGCCATCTTGGATCAACAGGATTCGCTCGAAGACGACGTGGTGGCCATCGGCCTTGTCCAGTTCCTCGAACACCGCTTGCGGTTCGGGCCGTTCATGGCTGCGGAAGTTGTGGGTGTAAGTGTAGGTCCGACCGGCTGGCGGATCGTAGCCCACGGCCACGGCGAGGTACAACGGGCCGTCTGTCTCTTCGTCGGTGAAGTGCGGCTTGATGGGATTGCCTTCCAGGTCGTAATATCGAATGGTCCTGGTGACGAAGTTGAACGACGCACAAAGCAGCGGTTGCTTGCCCAAAGGTGTTTCAGTCACTTCCACCTTGAAAACGCCTAGTTGCGAAGGCTCTTCGGGATCGACTTCAAGAAACACGTTGCGGGTTGACACTTGTTGGTTGGGGGGCAACACAGTGGACGACCAACCATCGCTGTCTTTGACTTCGTGCTCAAACTCCCACTCGTCAAAGATTCGGTCAATGACTTGTCTGCTTACTACGATTGACATGGTGCTCTCCGTTAGTTTGTATCCCCTGGATTGTCAATGCACTCCCAAATGGTCTGTCCGCCAAACTCGGGATACTTGGCGTAGGGCGGACAGCTTGGGCAACAATTCACGTGGCCCCAGGACCAGCACGCACCATAGTGGTTCGTTTTAATTTCCATAACGTGACCGCATTTGGTGCATCGGTAACGCTTGGAGGTATGCGGTGCTGGTTTGGTCGTCATTTCTTTTTCCGATTGACGGGTAGTATTTGAGCGTCTTCGGCTTCGTAGTAGCTCAGTTTCCCCAGGCTGCGTTCGGCTGCTGCTTTGGTCTGATGGAAGATGACGTAGCCCCAAAACCACAACGCCCACTTGGCACGAGGCGGGGCCTCAGTCCCCACGTTGTATCTTTCGCCACAGCGGGGCAACGTTGGTGGGCTTGTTTGATTACTCATTGGCGATATTGTACCCCAGGTGATCGTGTTTGTAACCTTGGAACATAATGCCGGTAGTACGGTGGCCGGAATACCGGGCCGGTGGAAACGCCCACACGCACGTACATGGGGCGATTCACTCTCGCTCTCGGTGGCTGAACGACATTGATAGCCTTGACCGGGTAATGCGTGTAGTGGCTCACCACTTCCTTTTCCCACTTGGGATACGCTGGAATCTTGTAGCCGTCGATGGTCCGGTAGGTCGGATGCACTCGCACAATCCAGCCGAGTTTGTTATTGATGACTTCCAGTTCCTTGTTGCGGTCCCACTTGGTTCTTGAGACGCTGGCAACGTAATCCTTGCGCAACCACGCTCGACCCTGTGTGTCCATGACCAGGGCTTGGCTGTAGACTCGGACTCGACCACCCTCGGGCAGTTCGCTCAGTCTCACGAAACCGCCTTGCAGTTGCGTGGGCACGGGTGCCGGGTTGACAGTCGGAAGCATACACAAAACAAAGATGGTTGCGTTCATCAGCTTGTTCTCGTTCCTGCGCCAACCAATTCCTGGATCATGTTCAATACGTCGTCGTAGAACACGCCACGAAGGTTGGTTGGGTCGCTCAAAAACTCAATTGCTTGGGCTCGATGTTGCGGAGACTCCGGGCTATCAAAGTCCAGGTCTTTGTCCAGGTCATCGGGGGAACATACGCCCACACGAAACCAGTTCTGCATCCCATCGTTGGGAAAGATTTCAGTAACGAAGATCAGACCTTGCGGGGCTTCGTAATTAAATTCATCCGGGTGCAAGTCCACCGGGAAGTAAACCGAACGACTTCTGCCCTGCGACTCCATGAACGGCTGGCCAATCATGGCCAGACGTTCTTTTTCGGGCAGGTCGTAGAAAGCCCATTTTGTCGGCAGCGTCTTCATTCTTTCCCCAACAACTGAATGAGGCTGGAAATGATCTTGTCCAGGTGGCACCGATCCAACTCGCCGATACTTGCCTTGGCGTAAAAGACGATGCTTTCGCCTTCCAGTTCGGCTCGGATGTCCAGGTTGCCCAGGCGGCTAATGGCCTGAACGGCTCGCTGGACCTTGAACAACTGGTTGGAACCACTGTGGTAGCGGTACACTTCCGTCATGTTGGCAACGTTGACTGTCGTTTGACTCATGGCACTTTCACTCCGTAGGGTTACAGGTTGTTGGCACAAGCCTCCAACGCCGTTTCCAATCCCTCCAAGTAATCGAGAGAGGAAACGTCGATACCGGCACAGGCGTGGGCCAGGATCAAGGATTCGATGGCGTCGGTTGCCACGTTGTAGTCGTGGTTGCTTTCGGCATCTTCGCCGTCGCCCACTTCGGGCACTTTCAGACCGGATTCGATACAGCCACCGGGCTGGTTTTCGACGTTGCAGTAGACGTTGATGCCGCCCTCGATGGGCAGATGAAAATAACGTTCGCACTCACACAACAGTTCCACGTCGTCCACGTCGAACCCTGCCCCTTCGGTGGCCTTGCGAACTTGCTGTTCATTCTCGCCCCAACACTCGAAGGCATCAGTGGCCGGGCGACCTTTCTTGTTGCGAGTCACGATGACTCGAAACTGCTTGAGGCCATCGTGACCGAAGGGCAGGATGGCCGTGTGACAGTTCATGCAGCGACCACCAGCGTCACCATCCTCGGTGATACGTTCGCCGCAGGATTCACAGTGACAACTCGGATCGACGTTCTCGTAATCGTTCTTGGACATGGTGCTTGGTACTCCGTAAGGTTGTGCTACTTGAGAAACAGGTCGTAAATAGCTCGACTGATGAAGCCACCGGCGAGGCCACTCAGGACGGCATTGGGAAAAACATCAGTTAAACCGAACGCTGCCAATACCGCCCCAAAAACGACCGCCAACACAAAAAACAGGAGGATGGCCAACAGGACTTTACTCTTCTGGTTCATCATCGCCTCCGGTGAACTTGTCTTTTAGCTTGCCGAAGAACCCCTTCTCTTTCAGTTCTTCATGCTCTTCCTCGGTCTCGAATTCGTTCTTGCCCATGATGCCTTCGGCCATGCCCTCACCGGCCTGTCGCATTTTCTTGCCCATCCACTTGCCCACGATCCTGGATTTGTTCCAGTCGATTTCCAGGGCCTTGATGTCGTCCATCGTATCCAACTGGCCATCGGGACCGGGCGACACAACGAGGTAACCGATGCCGGTCTTGTCCAACCCTTCGGCTGGTATTCTTTCTAGTCTGATGGGATTGCCCCAGGCGTCCGCCTCGAAGTCAGCGGGGATCGCTTCCCAACCGTGTCGCTCGGCGACCTTCGATGTACGCAACACAAGTTCCTGCGTGTCTCGTACTCGGGCTTGCTCACGCCAAACGGGCAGGCTCTTGGTGATAAAGGTGCCAACACCAGCGATGAACAGCACGGCGAGAAAGACGATCAATGCGGTAACGGGATTGAATTTCTTCACAGTTCAGTTCCTTCTAAAAATAAAAACCCCCGGCGTCCGGCTTCTCCCTGATCCATCGGGCAATGTCGGCACCCGAATCTCCACCGTACATAACGCCTTATCCGCTCATGGGTAGTGCTAGAACTTCGGACCAAACCGACCTGCCGCTAAGCCGGTTGCACCATTTCGGGTCCACCCTTGAGTTTCGGGGGCCTAGCTCTTCACGCTCCATGCGATGCAGCCAACGGCCACGGCAGGCCACAATCCGAACTGCACCAGCACGATCAACAGACCGATGCCGAACACAAGCGCTTTCCACTGGTCACGAGTCCAATTCATGGGTTCCCTTTCAGTTTTCTTGGAAGGCTTTCCCCTGGACGAATTCGAGGGGTGTTATGGTCTTGATGACGGGCTGGGTGTCATCTTCGGGGTCACGGCGGATGATAGTGACACCGGGCTTATCGCCCTGGTCTTTCATGGCCGCACTGGCGTTCTGCAAGTATTGCTGACACGCCTCAGCCGGTGACAACTCCGGTTGCTTGAGCGCCTTGGCATACCGCTGAACGTCAAACAACTCTGCCTCGTCTTCGTGGACGAACACGCTGAAATGCGTATCGAACTGACCGGTCGAGTCCACCTTGAACAAGAATCGCTCGATGCCCAATTTGCGGAGGGCCGTGGCAATGGATTCGGGGTCGTCGTCCTGACCATGATACAGACCATTCTCGCACTCGCCAATGATCTGAACATAATCATGGTCGGTCGGATCAACGTCTTCGAGCGCTACGGCACGCTCGCCGTGACCTTCAAGCATCTGGAAATACTCTTCGGCGTGATCTTCGATAATACACGCCGCACAAACGTCGCCCAGGCCCTCGATGAAACAGTGTCGGGGAAGCCAGCCGTAATGCGTCGGCTCCGTTCGGACCAGCTTGCCACAACACGCACAGATTTCGTAGCAATCGCTCCAGTCCAGTTCAATGCCCAACTTCTCCAGGGCATTGCCCAGCATCGGCATCGTGTTGTTGTCGGGCTGGACACTGCCATCGTCGGTCTGTGCGTAAGTGCAGTTCCAGTTGCCCAGGGCGATGATGCCGCACTCGGGGGTTTCGATGCAATCCTCGAACGCCCCATCGGTATGCAAGACCAACTCGTCGAGTTGCTGCATGACTTCGGGAGGCGCTCCCTTGGAAGCCTCGAAGATCAACTTGCGGGCCTGATCCCAAACGTTTTGGTTGAAACTCATTCGGATACCCTCTCCCAAAGGCTGTCACCCTTGTACTCGATGGTGTCACTGCACAGGTTATTGTAGACTTCGGCAACCTGTTCGCCTTCCATCCCCTGTAGGACTTCGGCGATGTTGTCTACAACATCCTGCATGGAAAGTACATCACCACTCTGATCGTGGTCGGTTCCACTCGGCATGGCTATACCTCTTCGGGTTCTGGTGCTTGCGCCGCCTTGATCTCTTGTCCAAACACCAGAGCATAAGGCGGCTGTCCCTGCTTCTGGTGCCATTCCGGTTGCTTGTCCAACTTGACTCGCACACCACGGTAGCCGTGTTCGGCGAAGTAGCTCACAACGGTGCCGGTGCCAAAACCATTGAAGTTGACCAACACTCGGTCGCCGATGTTGGGGTCGAATTTGTCGTTGGACCACTCGCCTTCGGGCTTCTCGGTCAGGTCGTAACGGGTGCCATCGAAGTGGTGCTCCCAGGCACCGATGTAGACGTAGCCGCCAGCACGGCGAGCAACGATGCCAAAACGCTTGCTTGGCTTAGAAACGATGGTGGGCTCGTCCGACAACTCGCCGACCGCAAAGCGTCTACGCACTTCCGGCAACGCTTCGGTGTTCAGCCAGTAGATGAAGGGAAGGTGCTGCCACTCGTCCTGCGGCAGGTCTTCGTCGGATTCGGGACCACGGTAGGCGATGCGGTCGTGAACGATGTCGATGCCACCGGTGCCTTGGTCGATGGCTCGGCAACCCCAATAGCGAACCGGGTCGCCCTTCTCTTGAGTCACTTCGTCGGGTACTTGTAAACCAAACATGCTTTTGCATCCTCTTATGAAATTTATTTATGCAGCTTTCTTGGAGGCTGCGGCTCGTCGGTCTTCATTGGGCACAAACAGAATCTTGAACGTGCAGCCAGCAGACGTGTTTTCGATCTCACGCAAGAACGTCCAAACGCCGGTCTCCACGTCCACCAAGATTCGACCATCCAGGCCGTGTTGTAGACAAAAAATGTTGTTGCGTCTTTGCAGGATCGTGCCGTTCGGCAGTTCACACAATGTCGGCATTAAACGGTCCCTCCCAGGCGTTCCATGTTTCGCAGATGACAATGCGGGCATACGTCCGACTCGTCGTGAATCGTCTCGCACTCGGGGCACTTGACACAATGAGGCGGCAACTCGGTGGCCGATGCCAGTTCCTCGGCACTTGGCTCGCCTCGCTTCGCTCGGCGATCCGCTTCGATCTCTGCTAGTTCGGCATTGCCCTTGAAGACCCTAGCCCTTGGACTGTTGCCAGACCGGCGTTGCCGATCATCGGCTGCCGCCTCTTCCAACATGCGATTGATCTTCCAAATGCTAGGCATCGTTGGTGTGCTCCAACATTTCGGCGGTGACGGTGATGGGGGTGCGCTTGCCGACCTGAATCGTGTCGCCGGGGTTGACTTCAACAGCCACGCCCAGGTCTCGCACAACTTCACCATTCAGCTTGACGATGCCTGTCACAACGTAGCGTCGGCCTTCACTCATGCTGACGGTCTGACCGGCCTCGGCGAGCAATCTGGTCAATTGAACTTTCATGGATTCACGCCCAGGTGTTCAGCGATTTGTTTGGCGGTCCATTCCTCGAACATGGCCCTGAACTGCGACGATGGACGAGCGGCAGCCAAGGCCCTGGCCAGACGCCGGAATTGTTCCGGCACCTGAGATTCCAGGTCTCTTCGCACCCTTATACACGCCAAACAGCCACAGCGTTCGGTCTTTTCCAAAGATTTTGCCAAATCCAGCAGTTGCTCGGCTGGCGATGGCCTGTAACTCGATTCAAGGGCACGCTTTACGACTGCGATTCCCAAAACATGCTGGAATTCATTCAGATTCATGGCTTTCATCCCCCTCTGCTTCCAGTTCCGCCACCTTGGCCGCAACAAAGTCGTCCAGGTGAAATGCCTCGCACAACTCCCTAACGGTCGTTGTGCCATTGGGACATTCGATCTCTTCGTTCCACACTTGATCGTCGTCCATTAGAACGGCCTCAGCGGCTCGCTCAACGGCCTTTAGGGCGTAGGGCACTGCCGCCCTGTCATAGGGCGGATAGTGATTGTAGAGCAAATGGTGCTCCATCATGGCTATGTCTGACAACAGGGCTCGGGTTTGGCCAGCGTCCATTATTCATCCTCCGTACCGGGTGCAATTTGCAGTCGCATGTTGATCTTGGGCGCTGGCATCTGCCGATCATCCCTCGGCACGAGGGTGTAGCCCACCACCTTGCCCCTCTCAATCAACCGCCTGTTGGCGGCAGTCAATCCACGTTCCAAGAACAAGTTGATCTCGCCAGCATCCTCGGGAGAAACTCGCCGTTGATCTCGGGTCACCAAGACGGGCCGATCCGGCGTGCCGGGAGGCTCGTCGGTGAGCCACCCCAACCGGATTTGATCCAGGTCGGGCGATGGCTCAAACGTCTTCGTTGATGACCAGGAGGCTTGCAGCTTCATTGGTTTTCCCTGCTGACATTGTAGTACAGGTTTGCCGATTGTGAACTAACTTCCAAGAGGAACGAGCGTCACGGCACCAAACGTCTGGCCGCTGATCGTGCCCTCCACCGGCTGGAACTGTTGCAGGGCATCATTGGCGGCATCGACGATGGCTTGGTAAACTCGAAGTTGTTCGGCTTCCCTGGTCATGCCCTCGGGCCGGTCGGTGGCAACCACCATCGTTATATGGGTCATCGTTTTCATCGTTTCCAATCCCTTTCAAGTCGCACTTCGGCTTTCGTTCGTAGATCGGGGTTGTGGTAACCGTCCACCACCCAATCCTTATTGACACTGAAAACAAAAACTGTTTTGCATCCTGCACAAAACACTAGGCATCCTGCCAGTAACAGCTTTTTCATTTGCCGGTCTCCATCACTCGAACCACCAGCTTGTCCACGTTGAAGGCAACACTGCCATCGCCAAACTGGAATGACAACTCGGCGTCGGTCTCGTCGATGATCTCGCCCTCGTGTTGCGAGCCAACCTTGAACGTCTCGGTTTCGGTCTCGGCGTGCTCGGTTCCTTCATCGAAGTCGGTCACCAACTCAAGTTCAGCGTCGTGTAGAAATTCGATGCGATCCATGTCGCTCCCCTTTCTAAGATTTATTTCTTGTCACCGAACGGCAGCCACAGCTTCGGCTTCACCACCTTGGCGTTGCCTCGACCAGTGGAGCCACCATAGCCCATGTCCACGGGGTCGTACTGGCCCCAATCCAAAGGCGGAATGTCCATGACAACCACCTTCTCTTCCGGAGGATGCGGGATGCCACGAGCATCGAGTTGTTCCAAGCCAGCCCTGGTGATCGAGTATCCCTTGCTGGTCACGGCCACCAATGCCGGTTCATTCGACGTAGCGGTAATCAGCGGCGGCATCAGGAATTTGGTTAGTTCTTCCACCTTACACTGAGCATAGTGGCACAAACGGTCCCTCGGGATCGCTCCCTGCTGACCCAAGGCCACCAGGATGCGCAAGCGCTGGAGCGTCATGCCCAACGGATCAATGTCACTGTCTTGCGCCACGGCGGCTGCCACCTGTTCCCAATCCACACGACCACGCTTAGACTGGATTTCATATTCCGTCCGCATGTCTTTGGCAAAGGCCAAAGCCTCACGAGGAACACGCCAGCAATACTTTGCCACGATACGGCACACCGACATCGGCCAGTCTTTGTTGTTCAACTGAACGATCTCGGCGATCTCTTCACGGGTGTAGAGATTCAAGTAGACCTTGCGGAACCGAGTGTCGAACGCATCGAACAACAGACCACGATCCGTGGTGGCAATCACCCAACAAATGTTCCGGCAGTCGGCACTCCACCCTTCCTCGGTGGCCAGCTTTCCATCCTTCGGTTCAATGGCCTTGAGCAGGCTTTGCACAGTCTGCTTCGGCAACGCATGAACCTCGTCGATGAACAGCACCAGCGGCGGAATGACGAAGTGGTTGTCGATGTTGGGCACAAGCTGTAGGGTGATTTCCTTACCCAGGCTTCTGCTGAACACTTTGATCTTCTCAAGAACAAGTTGGATTTCTTCCAAAATGTTCTTCGGACCTTTTACGGCCTTCGGGTGGACTTCCACAAACGGCAGAAGCACCGTATCTCCGAACAGTCTCGCCAGCGTCGTCTTACCAGTCGAAGACGGGCCGACCAGGGCAAAGGATTGATCGCTGCACTCGTGGTTCGGCTCTCCCCACGCCGCATACGCAGCACGAGACAGACGCCGCAGCGCCTTCTCATTGCCAATGAACTTGGACAACGGGCACTTCGGGTTACGTGAATCGGTGATCCATCGCCGGTCTTCATCAGTGAGGCCGCTATGATCGAACGTGCGCTCGTACTGGGGCGTACCAAGCAGGCTCGGATGCGGTTGTTTCTTGCGTACCATTTATAGCCTTTCGGGTTGTTTGTCGCTCTAGTTGGTCTCCCTTTTGTAAGTGGCATGGCGTTAAATGGTGCTTGGGTGCTCACGCAACTTTCACGGCGTCGATTTCTTCGCCCTGATACTCTTCCAGGATCGTTCGCACAATCCGGGGCCACAAAACCGCAGGTGCTCGGCGGCTATATGGCAATTCGGTTTTCGGGTTGATATGTTGCTCGGCTACACGGGACTGCCAGCCCCACTCGCCATCGTTCAAGTAGGCGTCAAGTACAGCACGCTCGAATTCGGTCATCTTCGCACGAGCACGCTCTACAGCCGCCCTTTGGTCGATGTCCAACCGCAACTCTTCCTCGCCATCATGGAAGTTGCCCAGGTGAAGGCCGCTTCGGTACAGGCCATTGCAGTTGTTTTGACGACCGTTGGTTCGCACGTGATTTTCCTCGTAGGCTTCCACCGCCTGATGGCGACTCTCACCCCCACCAGCGAAGTCCCACGCCTGAACCACTTCGGCCAAGGTCAATTCCACCAACCGGGCCTCAGCGTCGGTGAACTGGCAGTATTCACACACTTCGGCAAACGTCGTGGGCCGGTTCATGGATGCCCTGGCATCCTCGTACATCCGATGAAGACGACGAGCATCATTCGACCAGGGACTCAACGGATTGTCTTTCACCGTGGCCGTGCCCATGCGCCTACGAACGCAGTGGTACAGGTAGGTGATAAACTCCACGTCTTCCCTGGTGTAATGATAGATGGCGTTGATGCCTGCCATCACAGCTTCATCGTAATAGTCTTGGACTCCAAGCGTCTGTTCCTTGTGGTTTGACCAGAACCGAATGGCCAGCCGCTCAAACAGCCGACTGAAACCACAGAGCACTTCATCTTGAATGTTGCGGACGGCAACAATGCGGGAGAGGGCTCGATTCGAGATTCTGACACCCCTCGGCTTCGGCGCTTTCTTCCGCTTGCCTTCGTCGTCAAAGACAAAACCGCAACGGGGGTTTTTGGTCACACTCGGCACAAACAAAAGCGGCTTTTTCGACGGACGGCCCACCCTGCCCTTGGGGTCTATACGTCTGGACACCTGACCGTTCATGGAAGCCAGCCAGTCGAACAACTCCTGGCGGAATTCAGCACGAATGTACTGATTCGGCCCCAACTTGTTGGCCTTGCGCAACGCTTTGTGCAACCGCTTGATCTCTTCGTTGCCCCTACGCATGATCGAAGACGTTGCCTCGGTGCGTTCGGGGTCCATCGGAGAGTACGGCAGCGTGTAGTATTCTTGTCCCTGGTAAACCGACATCCTGTTCTCGCTTTCCTGCTGAGTTTTTGAAAACTATATTCAACTCCCCCCGGCACCAGTGCCGGGGGAGTTGTTCGTTTGTCAGGCCGCTTTCTTGGCTTCTCTCTCCATCGCCTCGGCGATGCGGACTTCGCTCTCTTCCAGAGCGGTATCGTAGTCGATACCCATGACCCAGGCGAGACCCTGCAAGTAGCCCTTGCGGTTGCGGGGTGTTACGTCGAATTCCGCCTCGACGGCCTTCAACGTGGCCACACGACGCCGCTCGTCGGCCTTGGGGTCGATCTCTTCGTCGCCGTTGGACTTGCCGCTCTTGACCTTCAAGCCCTTCTCGATGGCCTTGGTGACGCCCAGGCGACCGTCTTCGACGGCCTGCTGTTCCTTCTCTTCCAGGTAGGTGAGGCCGAGACGACCACGCACAAACTGGTAGTCCTGGTTCAGGTGCTCGGCGACCTGCCGGATGGTCATGCCATCGTCGTAGTATTCTCGGAACACGTGGCCAATCTCCACGTCGGTCATGTCCTGCCGTTGCAGGTTCTCGGCGACGGCAAGATCGTAGGCTTCATCGGTGGTGACTCGCAAGAACGTGGCACCGATGTCGCAGGCACCGCCGTGCTTGGCGTAGTTGTACGCAGCGGCCAGATAACGGCGCTCACCCATGACGACGCCGTAACGCTGGACGTACTCGACCGGATCGGTTCCGGCCACTTGCGACCGGAAACTTCGGAGACTGATCGGCTGCAATTCTTGCTTCCTGCGGGATGCTGCCAGTTCAACCAAACCCTTCGGGCCGCTCTCGTAGGCTTCGACGAGGCGGCAGAATTCGGCACGCTCGGCGGCATTATCGCTCAAAGCCAGATCATGCACAAGAGCAATCGGCGAGCACTCGATGCCCTCTTCGACCAGACCACGGGCGAGGCCACGGGCCGGTGTGCGGGGGTTGTGGGTGACGGTGATGTCACGAAGGTGGATGCGATGGATGGACTTGTCGGACATTGGGTTCTCCCTTTGGTCAAAACGGGTACGTTGGATTGTAGACACACACAAAAGGTCGATGGTTCGGTTAAAACGGCTCTCCATCATCGACAACCGGGCCGTGCTCCCCCTTCATGCCGTCCAGCATCTTGCCGAACTGTCGCTTGGTGATGCCACCACGTTCGTGGGGCTCTTCCTCTTTGTCGTAGGGCAACGGCTCGGTGACTGCCGCATCGTTCAATTCAGCCGGGGCGTGCTTTGCCTCGGTGTACTGAGTCGCAACGGGATCGGTGAGGTACTCTTCCGGGTCAACGTCCGGATACTGCGTGATGGCAAGGATGTCTTCGGCATCGAACTGCAACGACCGTTGAGCCATGTTGCCGAACGGCCAGTTCTCGACGTAGTACAAACGATGACGGGCACGGGTCGCAGCCACGTAGCAGGCGTTGAATTCCTGCTGCTGTTCATCGCTCACGGTGCCGTCAGCGTTCGGCTTTGCCGTGGGGAAGGGCAGAAGGTCGGGGCGAAGGATGAACACCACGTCCCACTCGCCGCCCTTCGCACGGTGAACCGTAGACAGGACAATGACGCCGGGGGCCGGTTCATCGGTGAACAACTTGTTCAGTTCGGCCAAAACGCTGGTGACCTTATCGTCGGCCACGTGGGTGGCGACAACTTCCAGGCACTCGCAGTTTTGCACAAGCACTTCCAGCTTGTTCTCGTAGCCTTCGTCAGCCAGCTTGGCGGACTGGACTCGGCGGTAGTTGGCCAGCCGGGTCAACAGACCTTCCTCGACGATGTTGCCTTCCGGGTCTCGCTTGTCACTGATCCGGTTGGTGTAGTCTTCGTGCTCGGTATCTTCGATAATCCGGCCCCTCTCGTCCACCTTGTTGTGCGTCAGTTGGGCCACAAGTTGCTTCAAGGGCTCGCCGAACGACTCACGACCGAGGATGCAGCACCGCTTGGCCATCGCCGTCAGTTGGTAAGCGGTGACAACCAGTTCCTTGTTGGTGCGGCAGAGGAAGGCGAAAGACACCGGGTCTTTGCCGGGCAGGGGGAGGCTGCGGCGGGCACTCTCGACGCCATCCGGCAGAGCGATGTCCACGCCGTCGTTGTTGACTCGCTGAAGCGCCTCGGCGAACGTGCAAATATCCACGGTGCCCAGGGCATCGGAGTTGCCTTGAAGTTCGGGCACCCACTTGCGACCACGCTGGATGACAAGCCGGTCGCAACGGTAGTTGATCGGCAGTTGCCGCTCGGTGACGGGGCGACCATTCCGTTCGAGCATTTCGATGATCCGCTCGAAGGCGTGACAGTCGGCACCACGAAAGCGGTAAAGAGACTGCTGAGGATCGCCGACACAAATGACACGAGGCATTTCAAGTTCCTTGAGTTTGGGGTGATGAAAACCTTCCGCCCCCTTATACACAACTCGGGGCGAAAGGTTCATCTGTTTCCAAATTTATTTTCCCTTCGGAGGCTTCACGGCTTGCAGCCGCTCCAACAGGAGCACTTGGCAGGCATTGAAGTCCTGCGATTCGTCGGTGAACAGCAAGTCGAAGTAGGGCATTTCGAGGCCCAGGGCCAACGGCAGGTAGAGCATGTCGTCGAAAGCGATCTCGACCAATTGCTGACCGGGAACCGGGATCGACAAGCAGGTGATCTCGCAGGCGAATTCCACGAGCAGGTCTTCCCACTCTTCGGTGGTGCCCTTCCATTCCTCGGGCCGCTCGATCTCGTACATGCCGATGTACTGGCGGATGGCATCCTTCTGTTCCTCGGTGAACGCCCACCCATCCTTGGTCCGTTCGGGGAAGTGCGCCCAATTCTTGATGTAACTCACCAACTCGCACACGCCGCCACGCAGCGTGTGCTCTTGGGTCTTGCGAACTTTCTTGAAGTTCTTCGCCGAGTAGTCCAGGTCGGCCTTGTCGCACAACAGGCGGATGAACATATCGCCATACTGCTGCTTGGACTTGCGGGGCTTCATCTGGTCGCCCAGAACGCCCTTGAGGATGCCGAAGCCGAAGCTGTGCGTCGTCTTGACGGTGACACCGGTGCCAGCCAGCCGGTCGGCGAGGTCCATCTGATCTCGCTTGCCGAAGGCCATGTAGAGCACCTGCTTGCCTGCCAACTGGCCTGCATCTTGCAGTTCGTAGACCAGCCACACAAGCGTAGCGGTCTTGCCAGAGCCAGCGAGGGCACGCATGACGATATGGTCTTCGCTCTCGAAGAGGGTCGTGCGGATCGCCTGCTGGTACTCCGAAGGCGGGAATTTGGGCTTGCCGCCATTGCCGTTGGCGACTTGCTGTTGCGGCCAGAGAACCGTCAGGTTGTAGGTCTTGCCGTTCGGCCAGAGGGCCTTTTTCTGCTGCGCCGTCAGGTTGGTCTGCTTTTTGTAGGCGATCATGTCGCCGGGCTTGATCCGCTTTTTGGCAACGGGATCAAAGCCAGGGTACTGCGAGGCGAAAACCACGCAGCCGGGAATTTCGAGGTCGCCGACCTTGACGGTGACGGTCTGACGGTCGGGGTAGCGACGACGGCCACGGTTTCGGGAGTAGTTGGCCATTTTCCTGCTTTCCTGCTGAAAGAAACTGATCCGGCCTGCCGGGTCTCACCCGGCTCACACACTTATACACACGAGCAGGCAAAAGGTTCGGTTGAGAATTTTAAAATTCCCAATCCCCCTCCAAAGGGGGGGCTAACCCACAGTGATCCGACTATTGGAGCGGATCGCTGCCTCGGTGACACTGGACGATTGCTCGCTGATCTTGCGGAACCGCATCATAGCGGATCGCCAGTCTCGTTCCACCAAATGGGGTTGTGGTGCAAGGCTTTGCTCCCACCGCTCGACAATATCTTCCTTGCTGCCGGTGAAAGTAGAAACATGCCAGCCGCAAACCTCGCAGTAGATCATAAAATTCGAGCCGACCTGAATGTATCGAGGCAGCTTACGACCGCAGCACTTGACGGTCTTAATCGGCCAGGGGGTGGCCTTCGCAATTAGCTCGTACTGCTTGTCCCAAAACGGCTCGTGGTCCATACGATAGGGCAGTAACGACCATAGTCGCAAGAAAACCGGTTCCTCATAAAGCCAGCGGGGAATGTAAGCGCCCTGCCGCTTGTTTCGCATAACAGTAATCGCTTGAGTTTCATCAGAAACAAGCAGGTCGGGCTCGTCGGCGTCCGGGTTCTTGGCTGCATCCCACAACACGAGGGGAGAGTATTCGTTCATTATCTTTCATTCCAAGCATAGTTGATGGTCGGAACAGACACGCATGGTGCGATCCAGTTCCGCAACCGCTGCTTCCCTGGTGTCGGGGCAGACGTTGAAGGTGTCGCCGAACGGCTGATCGCCGGGGCCTCGGTACTTGATACCCCACTTGCGGTTGCCGACCACTCTCGGGGCGTACAACTCGGCGAACGGCCTCTCGCCTTCGCAGCGATGGACGGTGGAAACACCATCCCGATCCGTTTCATTGATTATCATTTTTATCCTCATGGGCCGCTTCGGCACGAGCCAAGGCTTCCTCGTATTCAAGATCAAAGTCGCTTCCCACACCAATCAAGAACGCCGTAGCTTGTATCACAAGCCTTTTGCGACTTGCCGGGTCGTCCAGAATGGCAGCGAGGTTCGGTCGCCTATTCATTTTTATCCTTTGGCACAACCTTGAATCCCATTTCATCCAGGCAGGCGAAAATGTCCAACACCATGCCCACGTCATTCGCCTGTTCCTCGGGCGGAATTTCATCCCAAATGAGTTTCATGCAGGGGTGGGTCGTCTGCGTTCGCTCCGGTCCCCACACCACGTTTCTTTTCACCTGGGTGTCGAACCAGTGGCGATGCAGATTTCGAGTGAATTTCAGCATTTCAATCGGCGGCAGCTTCTCGGGCTCAATAACATCGAGTCGCCGATCACCGATCCAGTTGTCCCATTCCAAGTTGGTTGGGGCATGGCGATACCGTCGATGGCAAACGTGACACTCGATTTCTCGTCCATCTCGGGTCCGCTTGATAACCGGCTCGAATTCCGTATTGCAGGCCAAACATTTCACTTTCATGCGGTTATACTCCCTGGAAACAAGGGTTCCAGACCCTTATACACACGAAACCGAAAAAGGTTCAGTCTTTTTTTTTTCGGGGCCGAGGGCCTGCGGCGACCTGGACGGCCTGCCGGGGAACGAGAACGAAGATGGATTTTCTTTTCACCTTCGAGGGTCCATGAGACGACGAAACTTGGCTTTCAAGTCTTCCTGACCAGCCTCGTAGCCCTTCATGCTGGCAAAGCCGATCAACTCGGAAACGTGGGTGACGGCGTTGCCGACACGACCATCGCCGGATCGCTCGTATTCATCCACAGTGCAGAACGTACATCGTTTACCTTCATCGTGGAAGCGAATGAGGAAGTGAGCCTCCGGTGTCTTCAACCTGAATTCCTTGCTCGGAACAATTTCCTCACAACCCATATTCCGTAGAACCTCGGGCGTGATCGCCAACGTGTCTTCGTGGTGTTGCGTGCTCATTTTTAACTCCGCAAGTATCGAAGTAATGCCCCAACTTCATCGGTCAACATGATCGCCGTAAGGTGATCGTGGATCGCCCTGGTATCGGCGTGCCTGCACAACTCGATGTCCGAGTCGTCACAACCGAACATCATCAGCAGCATCGCCACCTTCTCCTGTTCGGTGTGTTGTGCGTTGAAATCGCTTTGCAGACTCACTTAAATCCTCCTGCCTGATCCAGCCATTGTGCCAACCGCCCTTGCCACGTTCAAGGCAGCCGTCGCAGATGCAAAGTGTGCCGCCGCCATGATCGCCGTCGAGATAAAATCTAAAACCGAGTGAGAAGTCTTCGCAACAGAAGTCGCAGTTCGGCCACTCGTCGTACTTGCCCAACCGCCTCACTCGTTCGATGGTTTCGATCATGCTGTTCCCACAATGTAGTCAAAATCCTCCTGGCTCATTATTCGCCAACCAGAACGACTCGACCACTCCAAAACGAACTTGCAATCGCCAGGATCAAGTTGTGGATCATCCGTTTCGTAGATTGAAATGAAGTCAAGCAGGTCGGGTCTGCCTTGCGGGGATCGTGTTGCGAATCTCACTTGCCACAGACCTAGAGAAAATGCGGGCCTACTGAGTCTCGGCAAAAGGCCCTCAACCAGCGAGCGGGCGTTGCTCGTGGTTCTTTGTGGAAACCCACCGTTCCCTTGTCGGCAACTGATTAGCAAAGGCATCACGCAACCTCCACGTCATCGTGTCGGGGCTCGCCGGTCTTCACGTCGATGGGACCGCATCCCTGGCAATGACTTCCACAGTCAGTTTTCCAAGCGTGCAGCTTTTTCTTGTGATGGCCGAATCGCCAGCCGGTAGGACCGAACTGACAAGCACGAGTCGCCGTGGTCGGCGTGTTGAAGCCGCCATTGTCAAACTCAAAGGTGCCGTCCGGGTGATAAATGATGATGTCGGTGCCGTACAGCTTGACGGCGAACGAGGGCCTGTCCAGGCTCTTGGGCTCGCCACAGTACACACACTCGGTTCCGTTGTCATAACGGTGGGGACCGTCGCCACCGAAGTGCGGTCGCACCTTGCGGATCGTCACGTTCGAGGCGACCTTCCGTTCATTCTTGTTGTCGAGGAACGCTTCACAATCCTCGTAGCTACCGATCTCGGCCTTGGCCTTAATGAAACTGTTGGCCGGGATGCCAGCGTTGATATGCGTCGTCAACGGGTTTGTTCGAGGCCCAGGGTTGGGTCGGTTGTACGGACTGCCTTTAACCATGCTCGCCTCCGAGTTTGGATTTTATTCTGGATCGTGGGCAAACGTCTTGGCCCATCCTTCCGGTGAGATTCCCGACTTGAGAAACTCACGATCCTCCGATGGGACGTTCGGGAACGCATCCTGAATATGGGCTCCCTGGTGGTAGCGAAACAGGCCCTCGGCGGGCACCGTTACACTATGCTGCTTCCCGGTCACCACACACCGGCCAGTAAACGTGTACGTATGCTGGCCACCCTCGTGGCTCTCGGTGTACGTGCAGCAATTCAATGCGTATTGCACAACTCTTCCTCCATGCTGGAACAATGTAGCCATCCAAATTGTAGCCCAGGCCGAGGCAATTGTAAACTAGCCGGATTTCAAGGGTTAAAACAATCTTTCTGCCCCGGCGCACTTAGGTGGTAGAAGATTCACTTCACGAAGGGAGAGACCCATGAAACCGCTCGTCATTCAGTACACGAACATCCTCCACCGACACGGCGTAGGCTCGAAGCAAGCCAAGCAGTTTAAGGAGCAACATGCCGATGGTCCAGTCTTTCAGCAGCGTGCTCGAAAACTCGACCAAATCTGGCTCTTGAAGCCGCCCAAGTGATCTGCGCAAAGGGATAGAAAGTGTCCCCCTGTGCAAACAAAGCGCAATGAAATGCGCAATCGCTGCGCAATAGGCGCACGAAGCGCAGCGAAGTGCGCCTAAGCGCAATACAGTGCGCATCGCCGGGGGCTGGCGCTTATACATACGGACTCAGGTTTTCGACCTCAAAAACAGGCCCATCTGCGGCGGGTCGGGCTCCATTTCTCGGACTACCCTGGCAATGTAATCTCGCAGGCTGACTCGTGGCTTCCACCCTAGTTTTTCCGTTGTAAATTTTATATCGGCGAGCGTGTTGATGGCCTCGCCGGGGCGGCGGGGGAGATATACAACTTCACTCGACTCCTTGAGCATGAGATATAGGTCGTGGGGAGACACGTCAAAAATCCCAGCCTCTTCAAAAATCCCAGCATTTAGTTTAAAAATCCCAGCGACTTCGTTAATTGAAAAATTAACATTTGTGCCGAGGTTGAAAATCTCTCCGCACAAATCTTTTTGGCCCATTAGGATCAATGCGGACACGATGTCACTGACGTGAGTGAAATCCCGGCGTTGCTTGCCCGCCCAGGTAATCGTGAGTGGTTTGCCCTCCCGCATCTGCTTCTCAAAGATGCCGATAACTGTTGCATAGGCACCCTCTTCAATCTGCCGAGGACCGTAGACGTTAAAGAACCGTGCAATGGCGACCGGCACACCGAACACTTCATGGTACATCTTGCAGTATTCTTCACCGATCCATTTGGTGCAGGTGTACGGGTTTGCGTGAGGGTTGTGATAGAATGAACTAGAGCCTGGATACACGAAGCGTGCTCCACACAACCGTGCCTTCTCCAGCATATTAACAGTGCCCGTCACATTGACATCGTGGGTGGTGAAGGGGTGATCGAAACTGGGCTGGATTCGAGCCAACGCTGCCATGTGAAAGATGACCTCAAAATCCAAATCTACTTGTAGCTGGTGTGCTACGTCGTATTGGTGAAATTCTGCTCGTGGGTTTACGTTCTCTTTCTTCCCGGTGCTCAGATTGTCCCACACCACGACCTGATGGCCGTCGTTAATAAGCCAATCGACGAGGTGACTGCCGATAAAGCCCGCACCGCCTGTTACTAAGATCTTCATGCTCTATAATAGATACCTCCATGAAAAAAGTCCTCATCCGTTTCAGGCACGGTCTGGGTGATGCCGTCCAACTCACCATTGTTCTCAAGCACATACAACAACAGCGAAAAAATTGGCTTGTTGATGTGGAGAGCCTAGTGGGCAAGCACTCTTGCTTTCATGGTTTGTGCAATGCCTCATATAGAACAAAACGAGACAAGGTAAATGCCAAAGCGTATGACAAGGTGTACAACCTTTGGTGGCACGACCCCGATACCACAATCCGCTTTGATTGCCCAGCCACAAAAGTCACCAAGTCCCTCGTCCAAGAGCTTGGATTAGAACCCGATCCTGAACTCTACACATACTCCGTCCCTATTCCCAGGGAATCCAACATACTGGCGCAAGAATACCTTGAGAAGCTGCCTCAGAAGAAAGGATTCGTGTCCATTCACTATCAGGGCAACACATCTAGCTCCAGAAAAAACATTCCCGAACACATAACCAAAGCAGTAACCCGCAGCGTAATCGCTGCGGGTTATGTTGTCATCGTTATGGACTGGGATGGCCGTAGCACACTGCCCAACACAAAGACCATCTTTCGCCCTGGTAAGAAAGAAAAGATATGGGGCAACACGGGGACGGGTGATGCCAGCACAATTGCCGCCCTTATTCAGAAGTCGGCGCTCTTTATCGGGATAGATTCAGGCCCCCTCCACGTGGCGGGAGCAACCACCACAAAATCCCTCGGAGTGTGGTTGAGACACCACCCGATTCATTATTTCGATCTTTCCGAGAACGTCAAACACCTGTTGCCCAACAATGCACAAAAGAACATGAGATCGAACAACAAGCCCAAGATGAAGGCTTATTTCGAGGCCAACTACCGATATAGATACTACGGTAATTTAGAAAAGGTTCTAGTCCAAGAAACAAAAAGGGCCTTGGGGTTGGATAATGACGCCTGTGACGATTACACACCTGAAGAATTCGATGGCTGTGGACCTATCGTCCTACACAAACAATGGCTCGGTCTTGGCACAAAACCCAATAGCACAATTGTCTTGGACCAGGATATATCGAGCTAGGATATATAACGCTGGGATACATCCGTAGGATCGATCCTAGCGAATTTTTGGCCCTATTTTACTGCTTTAGGATATATCCGCAGGATACATCCTGGAGGCCGAATGAAAACATGCAGCAAATGCAAAACCGACAAACCAAAATCAGAATTTTACAAAGACAGATGTCAACCAGATGGGTTGGATGGCACTTGTAAAACTTGTAGGAAGAAGCGCAATAGGAGCCAATCGCAAAAAGAGGCAAATCAAAGATACAATAAAACACCCAAGGGCATTGTAAATCGAATGTGGGCCCGCATGCGACATAGGGTTGGACATAGCTTCTGGTATGACAATGTTGAAATACAAGTTTCTCCAAAAGAATTCAAAGAATGGGCACTGCCACGTGTGACTAAATTCCTGAAAGAAAACCCTGGAATCACACCATCAGTAGATCGAGTAGATCCCAAAGGGCATTATGCAATAAGCAACCTACGCATCATTAGCGATCAAGCCAACTTGGGAAGATCAAACATTTTGTTGTATAGACTCAGAAAGAAATCGAAAGAGCAACAATTACGAGGCGTAGCCGACATAACTAACGCAATGTTAGACGAACTCGGTTTATCAAAAGAAGACTTGATTGGAGAACTGGGTGGAACGAGTAAGCACGATTGAAGGCACAACTCCCGTAATCATTGCCGCCCCTCATGGACATGACGACACCAATACGGCTGTGGTGGCAGAAGCCCTTGCGACCTACATCGACGGCTATGCCGTGATTAACCGGGGGTGGAGAAAAGCAACATACGTTGATTGGCTCAACGATCTGGCAAACTGCAACAGCGTCCCCCACCTTTTGGAAGATGTAGTGAAGGACGAATTTCTCGATCCACTTTTAAGATACACCCTGCAAATAAGACGCAGCGCCCTGTATTCCTATGTCTTCATCATCCATGGAGTCGGAAATCACATTCGACAAAGCATACCAGATCTTGACGTAATTATCGGTGCGGGAAAAGGATCTGAATTTTCCTCCTTCAGTTGTGAAGAGTGGCGTCGAGATGCTTTGGTGGCTTTCATGCTCCAAACGGGATTGCAGGTATATGAAGGAGTAGACAGCAAATATGCTGGCCGTGGAAAAAATAACCTCAATCAGCTTTTCCGCAGATGGACAGCATACACCGATCCAAGCGTACAAAGCATGCAACTTGAGATCGTCCGTGCTTTGCGACACAAGAAATCTACCGCTAGGGCTACTGCTTTCGCCTTATCCAAACCGATTATGGATTTAATAGCATTGGGCAATGCCCCTTAACTACTCTTCTGTTTTCACAAAGCGACCCAATCGTTCTCTGTCTTCATCCGTCATCTTCAGATTATCGGGCAAACGATCAATTTGCCAATGCCTATCAGGCAGAAGAAACTCGGCGTTGGTCAGTCCCTTCTTTTTCGCCTCAATGAAGTTATTGCTATGAAGGGCTCCGAGCAATGCCAAACGAGAACCAATCCAATCCATTCTTTCTCTGGTTCTGTCATGTTCCTCTTTAAGTGCTTCTACCTCTTCACTGGTAGCTTGAACATCTGCTGACATCATGCGCCACGGCTCTTCCCATGGTTCTCTCTCGGGCTGTTGGAACTGTTCTTGCTTGTCGGGTTGTTTCTTGAGGGCAAATAGGTCGTTACCTTGCCACAACCAAAGGCCACCAACCACAATAACAAGGCCCAACAAAAACACAAAAAATACTGCGGGCCAAGGGCCGCTCGATTGCTTCTGAGGTGGGTTCAAGACGAGGTTTGGCCTAACCGGAGTGGGCCTTTTCTTCTTCGGCGGTAAAGTGCCGCACTCGGTCTCTAGCTGTTGTTCTAGTTCTTTCAACCAGTCGTCTGCCATGTTCGTCACCTCCATAATAAGTCCTGAAGGTATATATCCTCCCCATCATAAAAGATAGTAGCTGTCTTCGGGAACAACTGTGTGAAAGTAGTCTAAGTCGGCAGTAGTAAATTGTTTTTTCCAAACGAATGGGTCGTCCCCAGGAAGAATGCCAACTCGCTCATCTACATCAACGTGCTTGGAAATGTGTAAATTGAACTCATAAGACACCCTTTGTAGTTGCGTAGCTGGATCGGCAAGCAAATCTTCATATCGCACAAATACGGTTCGTGGCGGCATCTTATTAAGCCAACCCGAAACATGATCGTACCAATGTTCGGCTATCGTCTTGGTGGGAGTGGCACGCCGACCCGGCGTGCCACTCCAATCCAATTTCGTCCTCAAGAACTTAGGAAAGGGCTGCTCGGAGCCCAGGAACTTCCAAACAGACAAAGCAACGGCACGACCATCTCGATAAACGTAAACCTTGGGCCCGGCATATTGAACCTCATCTACAAAATCATGGCTACCAAATAGACGTGCATAGGGGTTGCGGATTTTATCCTTGTGCCTGTCAGACCAATGTCCCCACTCCGTTTCTAGCCATGAAAGATCCCTGGTGGGGTAGAAGTTGCGACCCAGAAGATTCATCATCATATGTGTACCCGATCTGGGGTGCGAATAAACCTTAATTAGCTCAGGCGTGTTCTTCAACATGCAACTTCCATTCTGGGACGCTATTGATTACATAGGCTGGACGAGGGTCATCTTGCTGCCGGTTCCAAATACTCTCGCCCGCAGGTTCATCAATCAAGGTCAAATAGTCCGCTTGGTGCTCTCTTACCAGAATCGGCATTTGCAGTTTTTGTGCTTTCAACGCCACCCAAATATCCGCCATGTTTTTTGAGGGCACATCTATGAATTGAAGGGGGAAAGCTTCTGTATCAAAAGCCATCACCCCTGTGCCGCCAACATGAACAAACTTAGATGGCGCAGACTCGTACCACCCATAGATTTCCGCACGATCACGATAGTATCGTTCTACGGGGAACTTGAGCAGGCAGCCATGAAGCGTCACAATGACCCTATTGCGATAAAATTGGAGTGTTTGCAAGTGGTCTCGAACATATGTGGGTGGATAATAAAAATCATCATCCACAGAGAAGTACACTTCATGCCCACAACCCAACCAGAAAAACTTGCCCGCATCTCCAATATCATCGCCGATAAACGTTTCTACCTTAGGGTGTTGAAGAAACTCGGGCACTTCTTGATAACCGTTAAGGTAGATTCTTAGAATTTGCACCTGAGGCAACAAAGTGTTTACTACGTCCTCCAGATATTTTCTTCTCTGGGGGAATGTGGCCATGTTAGCAGTGATACGTTTAGGATGAAGCATATGCTTAAATTAGTCGATAAATTACAAGAACGATTCGATACGGCCATGGCGAACGTATTCACCCTTTCTCCAACCGAAATATGCAACTACAAATGCTTCTATTGTTTCAACAAAAGCGCCCCGCCGCCACTACCCAACACAAAGATTGCCCCTCCACAGGAGATCGTAAAGAGCGTAGACAGTTTATCCAACTGTGTATTCGTAAACCTGAGTGGGGGCGGGGAGCCAATGCTATATCCAGACACCCTTGAAATCTCCAACATGCTTGTTGAACACGGTCATTGGTTGGGGATCTCCACCAACTTCGCCATACACGACTGGGCCAAATACCTAGAACACATCCCACCAGAAAACGTAGTCCTCATCAGTGCGAGCTACCACAGCCCCTCAGAAGAGACGGCACCCTTAAAGAAACAGTTCTTCCACAAGGCACAATGGACGAGAGACCACGGATACAACACTTCGATCAAATACATTGCGCACCCCCGCAGAATCAGATCGGGCCAGTTGCAGAAGAGCCAAGAAGAGTTTCGCAGGGCGGGCTTCAGAATGCTCATCCTTCCTTATCGTGGGCCATATGAGGGAAAGAGTTACCCCGCTGCTTTCACCGACAAGGAGCGAGAAATCATCCTGGATGGGATGGATAGGCCATTCCTGTTCGACCCATCCACCACCTTTAAGGGCCGTGTGTGTGATTCAGGGTGCCGCATGGGCTGGATTTACCGCCACCGCACACCCCATGTGGTACGCTGCTGGTATGGAGAGTCCCTGGGAACCATTGGTGACGTTCAATGGCAGAAGACACCACAAACATGCACCACTGATGTGTGCCCCAGTCGAATTTACATGCGTGAAATAGGGATGATTCAGGGCGAACCTGATCTAAGGTATTATTTTTGGCGTGACAGGCACTTAAATAACCATGAAACTCTCAACTGGCTTTCTAAGAAGCACGGAATAGGATCATGAAAAAACACTTCATATTAACTAGGATCAATCAAGGAATTTACGGTGAGGCACATCGACTTTACCAATTATCGGAGCCGTACAACGACCCTGAAACATGGATGGAAGCTCGAATGGAGTTTTTCAAGAAATACACAATACCCTCCATCCAAAACCAAACCTCCAAGAATTTTGTCTGGCTCTTAGCCGTCGATCCCAATACGCCCCAAAAACACATTGACGAAATAGAATCACTGGTAACAGTGCCGCACGAACTCATTGATGCGCCCGCATGGGTGTGGCTTCACGTTCCTGACAACCCAGAGTTGTTCAGATTTAAGAATTTCGCCCCGTGCCCCTTCCTGGCTTATGTGCGTCAATATGTTGGTAAAAACCCCGGCACAAGCGTTATCACCACACGACTGGACAGTGACGACATGATCCGAAAAAACTTCGTCGAAACCGTGCAGGAGAAATGGAAGGGTTGGAAGGGGCCGTGCGTTATAAACTTCAACAAGGGACTGGGCCTAGACCCCAAAGCCAATGTCGTTCGAGTAATCCACGACCGAGATTTCACCAACAGTTTCGTTTCCTTCTTGCACACTCCAGTTGACCCCGACCAAACCACCACTGTGCTTAGCGAACAGCACCATCTAATAGAACGACTGGGGAAAGTTGTCAAGATTGATGAGGGCCCATTTTGGATTAAAGTGTGTCACGATCACAACCTAGTGAACACTATGCCTCACGGAAATGACATCGACTTCGATTCGGTAAGAACCCACTTTCTCCCACCTATAGACAAACAGGCTTTCCAGGAAGGAGGCAAACATTTCCTATGAAGATAATTACACTGAGTTTTGACGACGGCACAATCCATGACGCACAACTAATCGACATGCTAAAAACATATCGAATGCCCGCCACGTTCTTTTTAAACTCAGGAAGACGAGGCAATGAATACATGTCGTCCTATACGCCATATGCCGCCCATGAGATAGGATCGCACTCAATTAACCACCCGCACATCTCAGATCTAACTCTGCAAGAAGTGCGTGATGACAAATTCAGCCTGGAACAAATGAGCGGCCAGGACGTTGTGGGGTTTGCCTATCCGTTCGGAGAGTACAGCGAAGAGGCTGCTGACATGGCGCAAGAGTCTGGAATGCGTTATGCACGTACTGTTGCTTGGAACACAACGAACTTTGATATGCCCAAAGACAGGTTCGCTTGGCAACCGACGTGTCATTACAGCCACGCCTTAAAGGCCCTAAGGGAATTCAATCGCAGCCGAACAGCGCAATTATTTTCCATATGGGGACACAGCTATGAAATGGCCGGTATAAAACCCTATGATAAAAAGGCCAACTGGGAATACATGTATGAATTGCTGTTGGAGTTAAGCATGGCCGACGCTCTGTTCCTCACCCATGCGGATGTACTATGTCTGTAGACAAATCACAATTTCTTTGCCCCAGCCCTTTCATTTACATTGTGATAATCGGAGACAAGGTGTTTAACTGCCAATGGCTCTCCAAACCTATTGGCACCATTGATGACGACATTGAGGAAATCTGGAACGGGCCCGTAGCGCACGAAATCCGTCAATCCATTCTAAATGGTTCCTACAAGTTCTGCAAAGACACTTGCCCACGGCTATGCCAACTCCCCAAGACAACATGGATGCTCAGGAAAGATGAAATCGTGGACCCGTTCTACCTAACAATGTCGGGCCCTCAACACATGCATCTCGACACCAACCGTGCATGTAACCTTCATTGTCCAGCATGTAGGGTTGAAAGGATCACCAAAGATAAAAGAAGAGAATGCGTTCGTGAAAAAGAGATCTTAACACAGATCGCCGACAAACTGGAAGTAGTGAGTGTCTGCGGATCTGGCGAACCATTCATTGCCTATATGGATGTGATAGAATTTTTGAGCACCAAAGATGTGAAAATAAAATTGGCAACCAATGGCTTGCTGCTCAAGAAGCATTGGCACAAGGTCAAGAACAAGGTTACAGAGATTCAGATCTCCATCGATGCCGCCACGCCTGAGACTTACGCTAAAAATCGTGGGGGTGATTGGGAACTGTTGCACGAGAACCTTCAATTCGCATACGACTTGTTGGCACAAAAGAAAATAGAATACCTGTGTTTCGTCATGGTCGTACAACAAAACAACTGGCGAGAGATGAAACAGTTTGTGGAGATGAGCCATCGATATGGAGCACGAGCGCAGTTCGACCGGCTGATGAACTGGGGAACATTCACGCCAGAGCAATATCGTTCACTGGACGTTGTGGATAAAGATCACCCCGAACACGAACAACTCGTGGCATTATTAACCGACCCAATCTTCCAAAAAGACACAAACCTGGGGAATGTTCAATAGAAAACCCGCCACGGGGGATAAACCCCGAAGCGGGTTAAGGCAGAGGGACGAACGCTTCAACGTTCCCAATCAATTCTAACTCTGGGAATCCACCTCTTCAAGGAGGAAAATAGGCTGCTGAATGAAAATACTGCCGACGCCTTTTTCCCAACCATATTTGTCTTAAACCTTGAAATCCCAAGGGCTTGCAACCCCAGGCCATAGGCCACTCGGAAGAGGGGGCCTGACCAACCGTGCTCTTCGGTCATGATTTTGTTGGTATCTTGCATCTTCGAGTAGCTCGCCCAAGGCTCCACACTTTCAACGTCCGTTAATTGCGTCTGAAGAAAGTTACTCAGGCCGGGCAGGAGAGTGCCACCGCCAGTCAACAGCACCATTTTAATCTGTGCTTTTTTCTCAATTGATGCAAAATAGCTGAGACTCCTCTTGGTTTCTACAGCCAGATCCTCGAAAACTGATTTCACGGCCTTGAAAATGGGCATCGGGTCGCTGGCCGTCCTGGCATTGATCTTCAGGTACTCGGCCTTGGCGAACGTCAGCTTCAATTCCTGGCCGATCTGGCGAGTGAAATGGCTGCCACCGAGCGGGATGTTCCGATGCCAGATCTTGAACCCATTCGTCAACAGCAATTCCGTGCTGGCACCGCCGATGCTCAACACAGCGTAGTAGGGCTCATCTTCAACATCGTCATCGGGATCGTAGTTGGCGAGATCATCTTGCAACCGGTCGAAGTAGAGGGCGTTCATGAGAGCGATTGGATCAGATTGCATGATGCGCACACGAACTTTGCGATCCTTGAATGGCTGGACCAGTTCATCCACGATAGGACGCTTCACAGCTTGAAGCATGAATTCGCCATCAATGGCCATGCCTTGTTCCGAGAAGCCCCATGTGCGAACCCAATCCCAATAGACATCTTCCAAGTCGAAGGGAATCATCTGCCGGGCTTCGTACTTTACGATGTCGGGCAGTTTATCTTCCATCACCGGTGGTGGTCGCATGAAACGAGCCATAGAACAGCGACCACTCACATTAACGGCGATGGGTTCGCCGACCGCAATGTTCCTGTTGGTGATAAACTGGTCAACGGCTTCTTCGATCAATGTGGGCATGTGAGCGTCGGGATGATCGAGCGGCCTGGGATATTCATGGCAATGGATTGCTTCCGGCACCACAGCCGCACCATCCTGAGAGGCCCTTAATCGAAGTGCCTTCAGGGAATTGTTGCCGATGTCGATGCCCCACGCAGTTTGTAGCTTTGCCATTGAAATCTCCGGTGTGAAATACAGCCCGCCCGGCGTGCCGGGCGGGCTGTTGTGGACCAGGATGTATCACGCTCAGGATGTATCCTGAGGTTTAGCCTTCGGGAAGACGAGAACGAACCTCCTCTTTCTCCGGTGTGGCGGCTCCACCGATCTCGTAACTTACTTGACCGGCTCGCTGATCTTCCAGCTTCGGCGTCTCGGCTTCGGCGGCGAGACCCATGAGCTTGGCGAATTCATCGGTGGCCACCTCCGTCTCGGCGTACTCCAAGAATTCTTTTTCGGCACGGTCGGCATCGGCACCGGCGAGTTTGGCCGAGATCTTGGCTTCGGCCTTGAGTCGCTGTCGCATGTCTTGCAGACGTTGACGTTCCTCGGTGCTGCTGCTGCGACTGATACCGGCGATCAGGTCATTCGCTTCGGCCTGTTGCTTGGCGATGGTCACGTCGGCGATAGTCGAACTTTTCTCTTGGTCGATCTGCTTCAGTTCACGCACCATTTCGTGAAGCTGCGCTTCGTAATCGGCCAACTGCTTGTCGTTCTCATCGATCTCGTCAGCGAGTTGTTCGGCTTCTTCCGTT
>Ga0180433_10000096_pt1 | contig 138362 bp, 185 predicted proteins | sample SS_ome_8_FD_132980 | JGI IMG/M metagenome (GOLD analysis project Ga0180433, IMG submission 132980) | Hypersaline lake sediment archaeal communities from the Salton Sea, California, USA - SS_1_D_1 metaG | ecosystem: Environmental > Aquatic > Non-marine Saline and Alkaline > Hypersaline >... | reverse complement strand
GCTGGCCAAGGCTCCTGAAATCGCTTCGATCACTGATGACAAGATGACGACGCTTGAATTCTTGTTGGACGAAGAGGCGCAGCGATCTGCAAAACAACTTGACGAATTCTCTCTGATTGAATTCATGAAGCGCATCGGCAATTGGATCAAGACCAAATTCATTGGACTTGTCAGCAAAGCCAAAAAGATTATCGACAAGATCAAAGTCGTGTCCGCATCCGCCAAAAAGCTTCCGCAGAAGCTTGTCAAGGCGCAACAGACCGCAAAGAAGTTCGAACAGGAAATGGCTTCGGCAAGCGAAAGTGTTCGACGTCACAAAAAAATCATTGATGAAGACACGCAAGCGAATCTGAAGAAAGCGTTCGGCACAATCTCCAAACTGCAATCCAATATTGGCGCGTCGGAATATCTTGGTCCTGAAGAGTCCAAATATGCGGCTGCTGTTCTCAAAGATCTGAACGCGGCGATGAAGGAAAAGGAAGAGTTCAACAAGAAGATTCGAGAGCAGAAGAAGACAATCGACGGGCTTCCGTTCAATTTCGAAGGTCTGCTTGACAAGGTCGTTCAAGGGAGCGGCGACACTGATGAAGCCAAGATGATTCGACAGTTCAAAGGGTACATGGAAGGTGATGACCCCATTGATGAACTGATCATTGTTTGTGCCAATGGTGCAGAAATCGCTTTCACCAAAACGACTCGTCATGAAGGCGCAAAAGGCACCTATTTGGAGCTGCTTGCCAAGTGCACCAAAGAAGTCAAGACTTTGATGGATGAACGAAAGGCATCGCACATTGAAGAGAACATGATCGAAGTCATCAAACGTCAAAAACTGACTGCTCAGGATATTCAGGCGCTCAGCGAGCATTATGTGAAGGGCGTTCCAATCACCGAGACTTGGCTTGGCGACAAGTTGAAAATGGTGTGGGACAAGATCAAAGGCGCATTCAGCAAGCTGGCTTCCAGGTTCAGGAAGCAATGGCAGCTTCAGCAGATCGCTCAAAAGGACATCAAGAATCTGCAACAGATGATGGTGAAATATCAGGCTCGCTGAAAAAAACGGTTTGATTCGTTCTTCGAATCACAAAAAACCATCAATCGAATATAAGCTTGAACGTCTGAATTGCTGAAACAGGCTGAAAATGACAGAGTTTTCCAAACAACAGCTTGAAGCATTTTTTCAGGTTGCGATTTCGCTGATCGGCGAGCGCAGTCAATCCGCTGCGATTGATATAGAAAAACGTCTTCATGAAGATGTTCAACGGCCTATGCTGTTGGTTGAGGATGCTGCTGAACCGTTGTGTATTCCGCATGCCATTGAAGAGCAGGTGATCGTTGAACTGCGCGCTGATCCGCGTTCAAACAAAGTCAAGCTGGAAGGTCTGTTCCAGGAAGCGGAGAAATATAATCAAAACGATCGACGCTATCCTTTGCAATTGTTGGAGCGTGAAGTCAGACGCATTCAACCGTTGATTGGAGAGCGTCGACTGATTGGCGAACTGGACCATCCCGACACGCCAAAGATCCGTTTGACGGATCAGAACGGTACAGGCGTTGGATCACATATCGTCACGGAATTGAATATTGATGGGACCAACGTTTATGGCTCTCTGGAACCATTGACGACAAAGAACGGCATGGAACTTCGTTCGTATATCCATGACGGCGTGAAGCTTGGCGTGTCGTCACGGGGAACCGGCAGTCTGACGACCGAGAGCAACGGCAAGTTCTTGGTGAATGACGACTATCGCATGTTGACGTTCGATGTCGTCACTGATCCGAGTGTTCGAAGTGCGTTTCCAAAGCAGCAGAACGAATCGATAACAGAAGGATTGGCAAGCGATGCCGACAAGATTCGTCAGATGACGATTGTGTTGGAAGAGGTTGCCAAAAAGTTCAATATCCAAGAAATCAGAGACTTTGTAAACCAAATGCGTAGGAGCGGTTAAATCATGGGCGCTGAAACGAACAGCCTGAATAGCGTGCTGAAGGCCATTGACGATCGCAAGCAGGAGTATGGAGAGGGATTGAAGGGCCGCAAAGAAGAAGATGAGAAGAATCGTCGCGGTCGCAAGGAAGGTGATGAATTGGATGTCGACGATTCCAAGCGCAAGAGCGATGAGGAAGAAGTTGAGCTGAAGCTGAAGCGCAAAGCGGCTGAAGAAGATGAGGCGGAAGCCAAGCGCAAACAGGAAATGGCTCAAGAGGATGAAGAAGAGGCGAAGCAGAAGCGCAAGCAGGCTGCTGATGCCGAACTGGAAGGGGAACCTGAAAAGGCGCGCAAGCTGGAAGCCGAAGCCGAAGAACTGGAAGAGATGGCACAGCGCAAGCAGGACAGCGCGGATGATCTTCTGGACAATGCGAAGCGGCGCAAACAAGAAGCGGACATCGGAGACGATGAGGCTGAAGCGAAGCGGAAGCGTGACATGGCGTATGCCGATGAGGCTGAGGCGAAGCGCAAGAAGCAGGAAGCCGAAGACCTTGACAAGGAAGCCGAAGAGAAGCGCAAGCAGGCGACGAATCTTGACCGGGAAGCGGACGCGAAGCGCGACGAAGACGACAAGAAGGGCGCGGAGGAATTGGAGAAGGACGCCGACAAGAAGCGCAAGCAGGCCGATGAGCTGCAAGCCGAAGCGAAGTGTCTGTATACGCGGGCGATGATCCTTGAACAGGATGCCGAGCGCAAGCTTGACGTCGCTCAGGATCTGGACGTCATCAGCCAGAAAGCCAAGCAGAACGCAAACAGTTCTGTCAACACGAACAAGGCTTTGTGCGATACCTATGAACTGGTTGCTCAAGAGATGAACTTGAGCGCAAAACGGCGCAAGGATGAAGGCGAATCGTTGGGGCAGTTGGCCAAGGAATACGAAAACAAGTCGAACGAAGTTGACGAGCCTGAGCTGAAGAAGGCTCTCAAGGGACGTTCCGACATTTTGAAGGCGAATGCTGAAGAGTGTTCGAAAGAAGCCGAAGAGATGACGGCGCAAGCCGAATTGGCGTCGAAAAAGGCTCGCAAAACGGACCCGGACGACATTCCGGTTGAAGAGTTTGAAGAGCTGTCCGATACGTTCTCTGATTCGTCCAAGCGCAAGCAGAACGATGCCGAATTCCTCCGCAAGAAGGCCGAAGACATGCGCGGCGATACCGAGAATGCTGCGACTCCGCAAGAAGCGCATGCGATGCGTCAAGTTGCGGATATGCTGGAACGTGAAGCTTTCGTGGTGGACAGCAGCGCGGGCGAAGACGGCGTGCAATCTGAGATGGCAAAGCAGATCGCCAGCACTGGACGGTCTTTGATTCGTGAAGGTCGAGACTACGCATTCATTACCATCTCAAAGGACGGCGGCAAAGTTGAGTTCCGTTGCGGCGACATGAACGGTTCAGAACCGATTGCCGCGCACGGGCGAAATCTTCAGAAGACCTATGACTATATCAAGGGGATGCTGAAGAAGGCTGGCGCGCGGGAATTCGAGGTGCGCAACGACAGCAGCAAGCGGATCAACGAAGGCGAAGATGCCAAGGAGAAGGACCCTGATGAGGCGTTTGTTCTGATCGACAAGGAGAAGGTGCGGTATTGGCAGGGAAAGAACAAGAAAGGCGAAGTCAAGATTGCCGATCACGACGGCGATGTTCAGAAAGCCTACGATGAAGCGAAGAGCAAGCTGAAAGGTGCCAATCAGATCAGCGTCAAGAACGATTCGGGCACCACGATCAAAGAAGGCACTCAGGGGATCTATCCGCATGAGCAAGGGACCATCGATCGCAGTTATGGAGAGCCTGACGACGCTGAATATATCGAAGGACAGTTCGGAACAGGCCAACAAGTTTCGCCTGAGTTGTGGAAGGCGAAGCAGGAACTAGAAAATCTGAAGCGGCGCTGTGCGGGCCGCAAGATGGACGATCTGGAACAGGCAAAACAATCCGAACTGGAAGCCAAGTGCGACATGATGAAGGCAAAGGCTTCATTTGAAGCCGAAGCCGAAAAGCGGCGCAAGTCTGAAGAGGAAGCCGAAGAGATGGCGGCTGCTCATGCTCGTACGATCAAGGCGATCAGGCAGAGTGAAAAGCGCAAGCTGGACGCCATTCAGCAGCAAGCTGAAAGCGCGGTACAAGGCATGGCGGCGAAGCTGAACATGTTCTTGATGAATGTGACTTCGTCGAACAAGAGGGTTGTTGCCGAAGAGATGGCGAACGATCCCAGAAACATGAATGCAAATGATCGCTTGGCGAAGATGCGGAACTTGCTCAACATGGGCACTCCAGTTCCGCTGAATCATGTCCAAAGCGAGGAACGAGTCAGAGAACTGGAAACGCAACTTCGGGAAGATAGCGAGCGCATCAAAGACCTCAAAGGGAGAGTGCAGCGCAAGCGACAACTGATTGAGAGGCAAAAAGCCCAACTCACTCTGATGCAACTGACCGAAAGCGATGCCGAAGGACAGGCAATTCGTAAACGCCTGTGGAACAATGTCGTGACGCCTGATCTGGTTTCGGAGCAGATTCGGGAAGAGTATCGGCGCATCGAAGATGCAAAGGCCGATAGTCTGCTTGCCGAATATGCAGAAGGGGGTATTCCTTCGCCTTCCGATGATGACGAGACCGGCAAAAGACGGCGCGGCGCGGAAGATCCTTTTGCGGATGATGAAGATATCAAAGGTCGGAAAGATGATGACGTTGAAGACGTGATCATTGATGATGACGATATCGAAGTGTCTCCGAAGAAGGGAAGTCAGCTTGACGATAACGACAATCTCGGTGAAAGCCTGGATTGGTCGCGGATGACTTCTCTGAGTGGGATCAACGAGTAAGCGGTAACGCAAAAACACCAACTCCCTTTGAAAGGCACAGAGAATCATGAGTCAAAAACTTTCTACCTACCGCAAGATCGCTGGGATGCTGATCGAACGCTGGAAGCCGATGCTTCGCGGGCTTCGCGGCGAAGAGCGCATCATGAACACGGCGATCCTGTTGGAGAACACATGGCGCTACGGCGCAATGTACCTCAATGAGGGCATGATCTCGGAATTCACCGGCAGCACGTTGGCCGGTCCTTCGGGTCAGGTTCCTCAGATCGCAGTCTTCCGGCACTATCTGATGCCGCTGATTCGAAGAATGTACCCGAACCTGATCACCAACTCGCTCGTTGGTGTCCAGCCGATGACGGGTCCAACGTCACAAATATTCTATTTGAAATATTTCTACAGCGGCATGGTCGATCAACAGAACCCGTGGGGCACCGCCGCAACGGCGAAGGGCGCAACCGCTCCGGGCACTGAGTATGCCAACTTTGTCGGCAACACTTGGTTCGTCGATCCGTACTATTCGCTTCAGACCGTGCGTCGTGAGCCGCTGTCTATCGGTGGTGGTACGATCGGCGCTGGTATGGCCGCGTTCCCCTCTACCGGCACTCATGCCGCTGTCCAAGCCAATGCGCCAATCTTCAACAACAGCGCGAAGCTGTATGTGCTGATGGGCACTGCTGCTACGTACGCGGGCTGCATGGCTGCTGGTCAGACGCTGCATCTGGTCGAGCTGACGGGCTGGGTCAACGCCGCTGCTCCTGCCGCTTTGACGGCAACCGTTCTGGCGACTCTGAACGGTGCGGCTGTGATCACCAACCTGTTCACGGGCTTCATCAATGCCGCTACCAACACGTTCAGCCTGACGGTTGCCGCTGGTTCGATGACAAACCTGTTGTCCAATGCGGAAGTGGCGCTTGCCGTCGCGGCCGGTCAGCCGTTCCTGGGCATGAACACGTTCACCTACGACATCAACATGGAGAACCGGCCTGAACTTCCTGAGCTGTCGTTGGAAATCGACTCTCATCTGGTCGAGGTTCAGACGCGCAAGCTGCGCACCGTGTGGTCGATCGAAGCCGCTCAGGACATGCGCGCCATGCATCAGATCGATGCCGAGAAGGAACTGGTCAGTCTGCTGTCCAGTGAAATCGCGGCCGAAATCGATCGTGAAACGCTCAACAACCTGATCATCAACGCCGGTCATCGCCGCAACTACGATTACTCGAATCCGTTCATCGTGGGCGGTTTCGCGGTCGGCGGCGGCACCGGAATGCTGTCGTACAATCAGGCTGCGGCGCTTCCGGGCATCGGCGGCGCTCCCTGGTACACCGTTCCGGGATCGGGCAACTTCAACGATCGCAACCGTGCGCTGCTCTATCAGTTCCTGGAGTTGGGCAACGACATCTACAGGCAGACTCTGCGCGGCCAAGCGAACTGGGTTGTGACGTCTCCTGCAATCGCGGCCAAACTGGAATCGCTGTCCGAGTATGAAGCCGTCAAGGGCGCGGACAACATGTATTCGGTCGGGATCAAGGAAACCGGCATGCTGCAAAGCAAGTTCCGGGTGGTGGTTGATCCGCTGTTCCCCGAAGATCTGGTCTTGATGGGCTACAAGGGACCGACGAACATGGATGCGGGCTACTTCTATTGCCCGTACATCCCGCTTCAGCTCACTCCGACCATCATGGACCCGCGCACGTACAATCCGAGCAAGGGCATCCTGACCCGGTACGGCAAGCTGATCGTCGAGAACGGTGAACGTTTCTATGGCATCATCAAGGTTTCGAACTTGGGAGCCATGGGCACCACGATCCCCGCTGGCTACCCGATCCAGACCAGCACGAGCATCAGCGGCTCGAACCTCATCAGCGGAAACACCGATCTGGTGTAATGCTCCTGTTGCTGCATGACAGCACACTGAGACCCAAAGGCGGGCGGGACTTCCCGCTCGCCTTTTTCACTCGCATCCAAATTGCTTCTCTTTGCGTCAGGAAAATATCATGAGCATCGAACATGATTTCAAAGTCTTCGAGCTGATAGATGGTTTTGGAGACGATGATCAGAACCGTATGGTTCAGGAAAGAAAACAAGAAGAGGGAATGAATCAAATGGATCATCTATTCGAAGCAAAGCGCGAAGACCATCCGCGATACAAAGCGATCAAGGACATCGTTGATTCGCATAGCGCCAAGCCTGTTCCGTTCGTCAATTTGGACGGCAAAAACGTGAGGCGTAAAATCGATGCGTTCACGGCGCAAGCAGTCATCGCCATTGCCAACGGACTTGGCGATAAGAACTTTGATCGATACATGGAAATGCCCTTGGAGAAATTCTTGGACGTCACCATGAAGTTGATGAAATGAGACAAGTCGTTGACGCCGCTTGATTTTTGGTGGCGCATGTCATACAATTCTATTCATCTGATGCAGATGAAATGAAAACAAGAAAGGAAATTCAGAAATGCCCACATTCATGAATAGGCACAGAGGCGTTGTGATGGTTCCTGCCAGTCCGACGCAACATCAAAAGGTCATGCCGAACGGAATCATTGAGTTGCCCATGGAGCAAGGTCGTGCTCTCGGCTTGATGTTGGTGGAAGTGAATCAACAAACCGGCGAAGTGAAGGATCTTGATTCCAATCCGACTGTTCCGGCCCTGCATGCGCCGCAGTCTGAAGAAGAAATCAAGGCCGCTTATGAGGAACTGGTCGAAGGGACCGATGCACAAGCGACGATTCAGCCTGTGACGGATGAAGAGGAAGACGGTCCTGAGCCTGCAGAAGAGGACGCCGTCCCTGCGGTTCCAAGCGAACACCCCGAACACAAACCAGTCGAAGCCGTGCGTGAAGAAGTTGCGGACAAGGCTGAAGAAGCAGGCTCTCCTCCGTTTGATCCTGACGACGTGATGAACGAAGATGCGCCGCAGGGTGATGCGCAAAAAGAAGAGTTGAAGAAGACTCCGAAGAGGCGCGGACGTCGCAAGAAGAGCGAAATGAAGCAAGACGCTGAATAGCTCTCAGTAACGTCAAGCACTTGCGCACAATGGCGTGCGCACAAAAAAGAAGAGGGAAATGATGGAGAATCCTGGAAAAGAGGGCAAGCAGCAATTGCTCGTTGATGACGCTCCCGGTTCGTTGAAGCCGGTCGTTGTTGAGACGATCCCAACGGACCCGAAGAAGAATCTGAAGCCTGTTGAACCACAACCCAAGATTGATGAAAGGGGCACTCAATGATCCTCAATCGGAAAAGGCTGCAACTTTTCATTGCGACGTTGGCGTTGGGTCTTGTCTTTTTCCTGAACGGCTGCGGCACGTTTATGGATTGGGTAAGGAAACCTGAGAACTACACGCAGATGATTTCTGTGGTCGAGAAGTATTTGACGTTGCAGTCGAAAAGCTTCGTCATCGCTCCTGGCTACAGCCTGACGTGGGAAAAGTATTCGACAAATCAGGAAGAGGCTGAGCTGCATCACTACATTGCCGTCTTCATCGGGGATGACAGCAACGTCGGCAAGCTGATTCAATTCAAATGCGACATGACATTGATCTCAGAGGCTCCCGACACACCGTTCGATACGGTCTGCAAAACGCTTCAAGGATGGATTCCCGAACCGCTTCCGCCCGATACGGATGCTGTCAGCGGAGGGCAATGAGAACCAACACGAACGGCGTCCGATGAAGCGAACATGGCGCACGCGCAACTGGCGTGTGCGCTTTTTTTCTGATGATCAAGGCGGAAAATCATGACAGTCTCTTATAAAGTCGGATATGGGTTGAGGGATAGGCTTAAGCGTTCAATCATGTATGATTTAGGATATCCTGCCGTCAAGGTCGAGATATATGAGGCATGGCTTGATGATGCGATTGACCGAGCCATTGCGGTGTTTACAAAACACTATCCAAATTCAGAGCACTGGACCGTCTTTAATGCGGTCGCGGGCGTGAACAAATACAAGGTTCCAGACGACTATATTGCGATCAGAACCGTCGTCTATCAGCCGCGTTTGATGCAGAGATTCTTCAATAATATATATCCGTATTGGGATGTTTGGTGGGGTTGGGTTCAAAATTCGTCTTTGACGGATTACGCGATTGCGGACATGTATCATGGTGAAGCGTTGCGCACGTTCGGAATCCACGGCACATGGCAGTTTCTGCATCCTTATCTGTATTTGTTTCCGCTTCCGTCAATGACGGTTCCGGTCTTTGTTCGCTATCAGAAGATGCTTGACCCGAACGAAGGGGATATCAGAGAAGAGGAATGGGTACGATCATATGCGCTGGCGGTGACGAAGATTCGTTTGGGAAGAGTGCGATCAAAATATCCAAGCTTGCCTGGACCACGGGGAGACATTAGTATGGATGGTGAGACGCTGATCAGTGAAGGGCGTGAAGACATATTGCGCCTGGAAGATGAGCTTAGGCAAGAATACGAAGAGCCGCTTGGATTTTTCACAGGATGATGACGAAAGGAAGACAGGCCATAATGGGACAGCAACAACAAGGGAATCAGGGTCAAGGGCAGCCGTTCAATTTTGGAGATCAAAAGCATATCATCAAGCAATACGGAGATCAAAAGCATATCAAGCAATACATGCGGCCGATCGATGAAAACGAACTGCAAAATGCTCCAACGATCAATGAAGAAGTGGACGCATCTCTGATGCAGCAGATGGCGCAGTTGGGCGGCGCTGGCGGCTTTGAAGATTTCGTCAACAGTCCTGGAAATGGCGTCCAACCAAGGTCAAACGAAGGTAATGGTAGAGGGCGACAGCAGTCTTATGACGACAGCCCTATTGATTTTCAAGCGATCACGGAAGCGCAACAGCAGCAACAGGCTCCGATTGATCGAAAACGCTTGGCGACGGCGCTTTTCAGATCGCTGACGACTCGAATCAAGAACATTCCAATCGATGATGCAAAGAAGCTGGCGGTTGGACTGGCCGACGATGTTCTCAGCTCTCTGTGAACAGAAAACCAATTGACGTTGCAGGTGAAATTCCATGTCGAAGACCTATCTTGAATACGAACAGACTGCGGTGCAGGGTCGTTATACCGTTGCAATCAAGTACATGTTCAGCGACATGGAACACCGGCACATGTTGGATCGCGGCGGTCCTGTTGAATTCGATCTTGGCGGTACGATCAACGAAACTGTTCCAGGTTATGGAGCCGTCACTTTCACGCTTCCTGAGAACATCAAATATCTTCCTGACGACTTCCCGCTCAACTATGCTGTATCGGCAGAAGACGTTTCGAATGATGATGCGTTGGCTCAAGCCATGGTCGTTGCATGGCGCATGAATGCGCTGACTGTGATTGAGGCGGCAATGCAGGCGCGTTGGGCTTCTGTTGGCGAAGTCGACTTTGAAACTGAAGTTGACGTGGAAATTGTAACAGTCTAAAAAAACAAGCAACGTCAAACACATAGAAGAAAGCTGAATGCCATGTCCAATCTCACTAAATCTCTGCGCAGACTGAACCAACGGATGGGCGGTGAAGTCAAGAAAAGCGTTTCCGTGCACGAATCGATGAACATGATGTATCGCAACGGATTCATGGAAGGCTATGAAGCCATGAAATCCGTCATGGAAAAGAGACGCATCAGAGATGAAGATCTGCAAGGCGTCGGAGCTGCGATTGTTCAGAAAAAGCTTGGATCGAGTCCAACCAAGAACGACTACAACGACGGATTTGAGGCTGGCGTGGACGCTGCAATAGATGGCATAACGCCGAAAGATGTGGATCGCTTCCTCAGAACAGGACATGTGTTCTGATCTGATTCAGGAGAATCGTATTTGCCGAATCGTGTCAAAGAAGCTTTGCCGAGACCGCCCTTTCCGATAGACAAGGGCAAGAAACAGCCGCCCGATGAAGAGGAGCGGACTGGGAAGCATATCGGTGAAACTGTTGATTTTTATCAACCGCCGTTAGATACAGGCGTCAATGACAATGTTCCTGATGGATCTTTCGGCTTGTACGATCCCGATAATCCAGATCGACGCATGTTTGATTCCATCGAACAGGAAATCATTCAACTCTCATCTCCGCCGTCACAGTGGTTCCAAATTGATCGTGACAAAACAGTGCTTGATGAAGTGACCGGAGAGTGTCAAGTTCGTTATTTTAAGGTTCCGAAGATCATCTATCTCAATTATGTATCCGATCCTGGCGAGTATGGTTTGAGCGGGTACGGTTTGGATATGGAAGTTGAGATTGATATGTTCATGAACTATAATCAAGGACTTCGTGAGTATGGAGAGGTGCCGCTTGATGGAGATCTGATCCGAACACACGATGGACGATTGTTTGAGGTGCAAGGTGCAAACTACTCTGAAGAGTCATTGTTTCGTTGGCAGCATTGGAAGCTGACATTGAAAACTACGAACACAGAAGGGTATGTCATCATTGACGAAGACGGAAAAGAACAGGATATCAGCGAATCGCCGTTGTTGTGGCCTGAACGTCCTTTTCAAAACTTCAATCAATCATGATAGAAAAGGAATAAGAAATGCCGAGCAGACTTTCAGAGGAATTGAAGCAGATCAATCAAGTGTTGGGAGCAGTCACTGAAAGACACGTTCCCGCGCCGCCGCAATTCAAGCAATTTGAGAAGATCGTCTATGCTTGTGCGGTTGCTCCTGGTTCGCGCGCAAACATTCGTCAAGAAGCGACGTACAACTATGACCCTGAAATGGGCGCGTCCACAGCAGTTGAGTTTCCTGACGGCAGTTGGCTGACGGTCGCATGGAACACGATCGATGGAGAGAGCGACGTGTTTTTGCGGGCCGACGCACCAAGCAGCGGTTCAGATCCGAGAAAAGGGCAAGCATATATGCAGGCAAAAGCTGAAGCCAAGCGGTTGCGCGTCAAACTGCCGAAAGAAGAGCTGGATACATCCGGCCGTTACAAGCAGTTATACTGGCAGGATTGATTCGTACCATGAGCGGTGTTACGCAAATTGAAAATGCCGAACTGGAAGGGGTCGAAGAAGCGATCACCCCTTACATGCGTACGCTCATGAAGGATCTGGCAGATATGCTGCTAAAAGAATCTGGTTTTCCATTCGAGGTGAGAATGGAAGGTCATGATCTGATCGTTGAACCTTATGCGCGGTTTGCTCAACAGGCCGCTCTTCGAGAACATGGATCGTTTGCGTTGGAAACGCCGCCGCAGCCGTTTTTCAAAAAGACCATTGCTGCATGGCGTGAGAAACACGGTTTGTAATTACAAGCCATCAAAGAAGGAAGAGAAGACCATGGCTGAAAAACAGCATCTGTTCAACGAACGCGACATGAGAGGGATGACCAAGCTTGCAGGCGTGGATGTTCCGGGCATTATGACCGAAGACGTGCTGACCAACGAGAAGAATGTCAGTCATGTCGCCGATGCCTTTGCTCGTTTTCTGGCGGGCGATCCGAATTCTGCAATCGACAATCTGGAGCAACTGAAGGGTCAAGAAATCATCTTCTCGAAGGATGGCACGTTCAATACTCCTGAGAATGTCGGCATTCTTCACGGACTGCTCTTCAAGAAGATCGAAGCTGCCATCGTGGAAGCTGCGAAGGAAGCCGAAGAACGCATCTATGGCGATCGGAAATGATTCTTGATCAACGGGGATGCGTCGAAGATGAAGGCAGCGTGACGCAATGAGTCAGACGCGCTATGATCCGTTCGACAACCGTACATTCGGGATCGGATTTGAAGCTTGGAAAGAATATAATGATGCTATCTACAAATGGCTGAGTCATATTCCCAAGTGGCGCGAAGGTCGAGCGGAAGGTGAAATCGGAGTTGTTTATGCGACTCCCGAACGGGCTTTTGCGCGTCAAGTTTCGCCGCCTGTAGAAGGCAGAATCGACATTCCGAAATTCTCGTTTTCGCTCAATTCGGTGTCTCCCGATCGCGATCGTCAAGCGGTTCCGTCTATCCCGGAAGCGTATTGGTACAAACGGAGGGTCGGGGAAGAATGGCAGCGTCACTTGAAGGCGATGCCGTTCGATCTGGCATACACAATCAACTTCTGGCACAAGAAGGTTTTTGAAGCCAACTACGTTGATTGGGAGCTGCTGTCACGCTTTCGGCCGATCAGTTACGTTATGGCGAACGGGACCAACAATCCCGTTCATCTCGAATCGGTGGTGGATGCAAGCGATCTGGAACCGGGAGTGAATGCGGACAGGGTTTTGCGCCGCACCTATTCGATTCGAGTTGAGGGTTGGTTGCCGTTGCCGTACACGCAGGTTCCTTCGGTGGAATCGATTAACACGACGTTCACTGATATTGATCCGGGCAGCAACTTGGATGAGGTGATTGGAGATCCGGAAGGCGTCTTTGACGATCCCAACACGCAATACCTGCATGACGTCATCTGGCAAAGTGAAGAAGGCGCAACAGTCGAAACCGCCATGGCAATCCAAGACTTTCCATTGTTTGGATCACCGAAGGTAAAGACGCACGAACACCATAAAAATCACGAATCGAATATAAGTCTTGGTGGTGCGATGAAACTTTGAATTGTTGCAAACCGGTGACAATTTCACTTCGAGGGAAACGCAATGTACACGCTGAAAAATAGATCACGTCAGACCATTCCTCTTGTGATGCGCGCTGCTCAAGAGAATTCGGTTCTCTTGAAGCCGCGTTGTCAAATCACCGTCAGGGAGTTGACTCCACAGATGCAGAACTTGATCGCAAAAAAAGTTCTGAAGAAGATCACTCCTTATAGGCGTGCAAGCGCATAGCGAGATTACAGACATCACTCTTTGATGATACAGAATTCAAAAAGACGCATGGAGACATGGCATGACGAGCTTTGACAGCCCAAAAGTTGTGACGGATGAAATCGCTCTGGCGACCATCGCGCCGCGAATCTCAGGGACAATCGCTGGTATTGTCGGCGCGGCGCGCAAAGGACGTCTGAACAAGCCTGGATTTTCGTCTTCGCCGGATTCGATGGTCGAAGCGTGGGGCAGTCCATTGCTGGAAGACTATGGATTGCAAGCCTTGACGATTTTCCATCAGGACGCCGACAAAGCTTGGTTCAGCCGAATCGGATCACTGCGCGGCAATGACCCTGTCGCAACGGCAAACACGGATGATCGAGCGGCACTGGAACAGACGGATGCAACCGCGTTTACCGTGCCGACTGATATTCAGGTTCTTGCGGACAAGAGACTGCGCTTGAGATTCGACAGCGAATCATCCAAGGACATCACCATCATCTTTTCTGCGGCGGTCATCGCGTCTCTCGTGCGTTCAACGCTGACGGAGACGATGAACGCTTTGTCTGAATGGATCAACAGCGTTCTGTCCGCGAACTATACGCTTGAACCTCGCTACGGCTATACGACGGTCGTGGAAATCACGGGCGGCAAGCAAAAGCTGAAGTTCTGGTCGGAATTGAAGAGCGGTTTGTCCCGCATTGAAGTGCTGACTCCTGCCGCAGGAACCGATGCTGCTTCCGACTTCGGTTGGACTTCCGGCGTGACGGTGGTGAACGGGAGCCGCAACATCGTGCTGGTGCAAAGTCTGACAGCCGCTCAAATCCTGAGTGCGGTTCAGGGTGCGGGATATGATCTCGGCACGGCAGCGGTCATGACCGGCGCAAATACCGGGCCGTTCAATCTTGGTGAACCAGCCGAAGCATTGCTCAATAATTCTGAAAACAGTGGAGTGGCGTATAATCCGACAACCTACAGCTTTGTTGCAGGCGTCAAAGGAAATACGCTTTTGGAGATCAACACGCTGTCGAGTCTCTTCCTGGCAAACCTTCAAGCCGCGCCATACGGGATTGATCCGAACGTAACGCTCTATATTGACGGCTACGAAGTCACGTTTTCGATTCCGTTGACGTCGTGGATAGCAGGTGCCATTACGGCAGCAAACATCCAGGACTTCGTGGACGCTGCAAACGCAGCCGCACCGACCGGGCTTGGCAACTTCATGTTCGTCGATCCGACAGACAACAGCGTCACAATCCAGTCTCCTGGCAAGTCGATTGGATACACCTATATCAAGTTCCCATTCCCACAGGTCGATTCTCCAACTGGAAACAGCGCGTCCGCTTCGCTGGCCATGTGGATGCTTGGATTCAAGATGTGGGACGTGAAGGTTCAGAATCAGTTCCAAATCACGACCGACAGCGCATCCGATACCATTTCGTTTGATGCCGCGACTCTGGCGACGTACGGCTATCATCCTTCCGCAATGACTGCCGCTCAAGTGGTCAACGTGCTCAATCAGGAGTGGGGTTCGACGATCGCAGCAATTGATTCCGGCTTGCGGATCAAGCTTACCGGCGACTACAACGGACTTGATGCGTTTGTGAGGGCGGAAGACTACAACTCCGATCGTGAATCGATGTCGGGCAACTACACCTATACCGCTGCGAATTGGTTCAGACCGGATACGACTCCGAACAATCTCGACGGCATGGAATTGGACGCCGTCAACAATAACGAAGTCTATCTGCGGTTCAACTTCGGCACCGGCAACGATTATGGAATCGTGCGGGTCAAAAATGTTGCTTCGCTGAACGCTCCCGCGCCAATTGTTCCAGGCGACATCGATTTGATTTCGACCTCGCTTGATGTAGACGTCGCTGGAAAGACCGCCTTCGAAGCCGCCTTGGCGGCGGTCTTGGTCGGGTGTGTCTTGGATGCTCCTGGCAGCGGTCTGGCTGTGGGACAAGTGACCGTTGGCGCAATTGGCGGCTTCACGGCTGGTCTGAAACTCGATATCTATCGCGCTGCGGTCGATACTGGCGGCGATGTCGATCTTGTCTTTGCTGGTGCGACGATTGCAGGCGTTCCGACTCCTCCGAATCCGACACCGGAAGATGACGTTGTCTCGTTCCAATACCTCAATAACGTCACGACAGTACAAGCGGGCGATACTCTGCAAGACGCTGCGGTTCCAGCAGTACAACTCACGGTCACGCGGGTCTACAATCATGGCGATCTGATTCTGTACATTGACAACAGCGGTCCATTGCAAATCACGGATGTCGGCGCAACGGTGCACAACGTGACGAACATTGTGGACACTTCGTCTTCGGTCGGATGGGTCCGCAGAAACAGCCGTCATGCCGATCTATATGCGGTGGCGGGCGGTGGTCCGACAGACACGTTCACCATTGCGGCGGGCACCATCGCAACGGCTGGTGCGCCGGTCAATATCGATGTTCCTGCGGGTTCCAACAATTGGATCTGTTGGATGAAGGTCGGATTCCTGATCGGCGCTGTTACGCACTATGCGATCATCGGAGTGGTCCCGACAGGCACGTCATGGTTGGGCACGTCGTTGTTGGTCAGCGATTCTCTCGGACCATTGGAATGCCCGGTGGACATCATCACTCTGGTCCAAGCGAACGGAGTCAATGTTGTTGCAGGCGCTGGTTCGTGGGCGTACCTTGACACCAATCCGGGCGGCGGCGTTTATCGTCTCGAATTGAGTCTGACAACGCTGACGGTCAGTGGCAATCCTGCTACCGAAGTGGTGCACGGCGAAGTCATTGGACACGATTCCATCAACTACGCCATGACGGCGGCAACCCAAATGCCTGGAGCCGCTTATGGTCCATGGTCAACCGGCGTTGCAACGGCAAACGCCAATTACCGGCGTTCATACAACCCGAATACCGCGACTTTCTACGATTCCGCTCGCAGCATGCTGTCCAAGGACGATTGGGGCGAAGGTTGGGCCAAGTTCACGTTCACGGTCGACGATCTTTGGACGGTCGACATAGACTTCAACGATTATGCGTTCACCAGTCAAAGCGCGGCGACGATTGCAGAAGTGGTGGACGCCGTCAATGCGAAGGCGCGGGCAGTTGATGCCAGTCTTGATGGGATCGCTTCCGCAAGCACGGGCATGCTGCGAATCACCAGCGCGACGAAGGGAAGTTCTTCCAAGCTTCGCACAATTGTTGACAACGTGGCTCTCGACTTCAGTTTGTATACCGGCGCTGCTCAGACGGGTTCCGGTTCTCCGCTCTTCGCCTTCACGGTCGACGGAGACGCTTACAGCATCAACTTCAGCGACTACGCAGGAACCGCGATCATCGATCAGAGCGCGGCAACGGCCGCTGAAGTAGTGGATGCTTTGCAGCGCGAAACCGGTCTTGGTTCGTTGATCAGCGTGGTGGGTACGGGCGCGGCTTCGCAAGTCAAGATTGTCAGCTCTCAGACCGGCGCGTCGGCCGCAATCGTGGTAACGACTCCGAACATTGATCTTGGTGGTGACTTCGGCCTTGCGGCGACCTACAACGGCACCGAGACGGACGCGGAATGCGGCACAGCATATGCTGTTTCTCCTGGCACGTGGGCGAATGCTGCGGAAGGCAATGTCAAGATTCAGTTCGAAGACACCGATCCGCTCTTCTTTGCACCGAATACCTCGAAAATCACGATCTATGTGAACGGTGAAGCGGTTGCTTCTTACAATGAAGTTTCTCCCGATCCGGATGCTGATGGGACGACCGGTCCAACCGGGGAAGGTACGTTCATCGAAGACGTTCTTGGAACGGAAACGGATGCGGACGATGGAACCAATCCGAATCCGTGGATCGTTTTCGAATTCGACGAAGATCTTGCGACAACGGAACAGGAGTACACGGGCGGCAAGTTCAAGGAAGCGACTTATTCTCTGTCGGGCGGCGCGAACGGAATCGACGGTTTGAGCGTGGACGACTATATCGGAGTCGGCTACGATTCGACCTATGATGGTCCGACAGGACTGCAAGTCTTCAGCGACAAGAACGCCTACTTCGTGAACCATCTGTCCGTTCCTGGCTTGAGCGACACTTCACTGTACAATGCGCTTGTCTCTATCGCAACCGATCGCAAAGACGCCATCTTCGCGTTTGACCCGCCGTTCGGCTTGCAGCCGCTTCAGATTCTCGATTGGCACAACGGACGCGGCGGATATGGCAATACCAAGGCGCTCACCAGTTCCTACGGCTACCTGCCCGGTTCGACATGGATGCGCTACCGTGATACCTACAACAAGCAGGACATTTGGCTTCCTCCGGGCGCGTTCACTCCTGGCTTGTTTGCGGCGAGCGATGCAACAAGCGAACAATGGTTTGCGCCAGCGGGCTTGAAACGCGGTGTGTTCGAATTGGCGGATGATGTGCAGTACAGTCCCGACATGGGCACGCGGGATCTTCTGTATGCCGAAGGTCAAAGCGTCAATCCGATCGTCGACATGGATTCGGCCGGAATTCTGTTGTTCGGAGAAAAGACGTTCGAACGTCTGAACGTCATGACGAACCGCATCCACGTTCGCAGACTCATGTGCTACCTCAACCGCGTCGTCGAGCTGGGTTCGATGGTGTACTTGTTCGATCCGAACGACAAGGTGGCGCGTGATGAATTGGTGGACGGACTTGAGAACATCATGAGCGACGTCATGAAGAGGCGCGGCGTAGTGAGGTTCAAGGTCAAAGATGCAACTACCAATTTCCATATCCAGAACAAGCGCATGCGCATTCTGATTTTCCTTGAGCCGCAGACGGCTACGGAAATCATCGAAGTGCCGTTCATCATTGCACAGGCCGGTCAAGCTTTCAGCGAAACCGGCATCTGATAGCGTGATTGAAAATTGATCCAAGACAGGTTGATTGCCTGTCTTGGATCTAAGATAATCTTTAGAGAGTGATGTTGGGGAACCATTCATCACCTCAATGGCCGATGGCTTATCGGTGACAGCCTGTCGTCTCGTAGACCGCTGATTGCAGTTGAAACAACTGAAATCAAGTCGCGTTGGGCAGGAAACTTTCATGAATCTAATATGATACTACTACAATAATGTAGTAGATTCGTGTTGGTTCAGTAAGAAAAGTAAGGCAGCAAAAAAATGGGCGTTCTCGGTATCACAGGAAATGCGAAGACCGGCAATCAGTTTTCTGATTTCGGGCGCTATGACGTCAAGCGTGCATCCTATTGGATCATGCAGTTTGCGTCCACGTTCGGCACGGATCAGTTCAGACATAGCCTGTCCATCGCATTGAGCACAGCTTCGCGACCGACGCTAGGCGTTGGAACCGTCGAAATGCACCACGGATCGGAAAAGTGGTATGTCGCGGGCAAGCAGTCGGTTGAGACAAGTTTGAGCTGCAAAATGTACGATGCTCTTCCGACAATCGGCGTCAACTACGACTTCCAGCGTGACGGCGTCGAGTCTCCGCACCCTGATGGAAACGGCGGTCAAATCAGTGCGGGTCAGTTGATGTACAATTGGTTCCTGTTGATGTACAACCCGTCGACCGGCAACGTGGGCTTGGCATCCGAGTACCAAACCGATGCGTTCATTACGCTGTTTGCCAACAATGAGACGCCAATTGAACGATGGATGTATTTGGGAATTTTCCCGACTTCCATCGGAATGGGCGATCTGGATTGGTCGGATGAAGCATCCGGTTTGACTGTCGACGTCACGTTCCAGTTCAGCAAGGTCTATCGGATCGCTCCCGACACCAAGACCGAACCTGTCGACGCTTCCGAGCAGTTGCAGCCTGAGCCTGGATTCTTCAGTCCGAACTAAGCGTCTGTTCCTTCACACAGACGGCGGTTGGGTTTGGACTTTTTCATCATCACCGTCTTCTTCCTTGTTTTCGCGCCGAAGAAACGCTTGCTTTCTTCGGCGCGTTTGTGTTATTAATGCATGAAGGTTGGTATTGAAAGCGTTCCCAATTTTCAGGAGAAGAAAAGATGACCGGGAAAAAGGATATTCCGCCTGATTCGAATAAACAGAAGACTACAGGCGAACTGGTTGACGTGTTTTCCAATGACATCAATCAACAGCAGCCGTCGTCTCCCCTTGATGTCCCTGTTTCGTCGAAACCAACGGCGTCCTTGGTCGAACAAACGCGCAACCTGAAGAGCGGAGAGGAGATTTCGCTCAATCAACCATTGCCGTCAATCTCGGTTAAACTCCCATCCTTGGGCAAGATGTATCCGAATCAACCAAATATGCCCGACAGCCTGAATGTGCGAGCCATGGGCATGCGGCAGTTGATGCAGTTGAGCACTCCTGCGTTGTGGGTTTCTCAACAGGCGCAGCCTACGATTTTGCGCGAATGCGTCAGCGGGCTCCCTGCAGGGATGGATGTCATTGATTTGCTCGAAGAGGATAGCTATGCTTTGATCATGGCTCTTCGCATCGTGTCTTATGGGCGCAATTACGAGATGGAACTTGAGTGTCCGAAATGCGATGAAGTCTTCAGCGATTCGGTGGATCTGGAAGCCGATCTTCCCACTGAATATTTGGAGAATGATCCGAAGCTTCCGATCGTCATTCAGAGGGAATGGCTGCAAGAAGGCAAGGAAGTCCATATCATGCCTGCGACGTGGCGTCAGGCGATTGAATTGGATCTGAAGGAAGACTATCGCAAGCAGCAGCGTGCACAGAATGCACAGCGCGGCAAGAAAATACCGCCCGCTCCGAATTCGAATCTGAATCAAAGGGTCATGGATGAACTGGAAACCTGTGTTCAGTACGTAGAAGGAATCGGAGAGGAAAAGGCGACCATCCATCAATGGCTGATGGGAATAACCGCTCATGATATTTCAATCATTCAACAGATGGCTGGAAAATACCAATTCGGCATGAACTTGCAATTCAGTCCGAAGCCATGCCCCTCATGCGGCTCGAAGTTCCAAAGCATCGTCAGGATCACGCCCGCCTTTTTTCGGGCAACATTACCCGCAGCCGCGTTGGACGACTGATCTCAGCGAATCAGAGTATTACCAAGAAATCAATAGGTGGGTTGAAGAAAATGAGAAGTGGCAAAAGTACCACTTGCAACGCATGTATGTATTGGTGCGGCATTGCCACTTTCCGCCAGACTGGCTGATGGATATTCCACTCTATTGGCTTGAGACATTCTTTGAGAGCTGGATTCAAGAAAACGAAGAGATCAAGAAGAGGCAGGAAAGGGAGATGGAGAAGATCAGGAATGCATCTCCTGATGGACGCCGTCGAACATCCATGGCGGAGCCGCCTTCGTTTTCCAACTTCACTGAATAAGCGGAACAGAAGGGAAACGATGACGATGGAATAGGAAATTCTAGGAAGGTCAAGAGAAGTCTTACTATTGTTACGACTAAAATGATTGTTGTAAACCTTTGAAATTATTTGGGTATTCTGTTTCCTTTTTGACGTTTAGAGGTTCAAGTCTTGTTTATTCATTACGTGCCTCCTTCCTTCCCCGCAGTCGTCAGAATGTTTCCAGGGTTGTCGTTCCGTTCTTCATTTCCACTTTCACGGAACCATCGAAGTCGACGAAATCACTTTCGTCGCGATGGCTGACGATGTAGACGGCTTGTCCCATTCCGCGAAGCAGTTCAAAGGCGATTTGTTGTCTCTGCGAGTCCAGCCCGATGTCAAGCAGTTCATCAAAGAACGTCACGTTGAACGCCATTCCGCGCACTTGACGAAGCGTATGATAGACGGCAAGACAGACGGTGAAGTTCACCGATGCACGTTGACCGGTGGAGAGGGATTTCGGATTTTCGATTTCAATGGAGCCGTCCTTGATGATCTTTACGCTCATGTGCTCATCGAAGCTGATTTCAAAATCAGGAAGCAGAGAGTTGAGGATAGTCGAAACGTGGAAGTTCAACACGGGAATGATGCTTTGGATCACGGAAGCCTTGATTTTGGACTTGAAGACATCTGCCAGGAACGAAGCGACTTCAAGGTCATGTTCGGCCTTGACGGACTTCTGTTCATGTTCCCGCACGATCGTTCTTTGATGTTCGACGAATTCAACTGCCGCTTTATGGGACTCGGCAAACGGGTTGGTTTCTGCCGAGACGCTTTCGTGCAGTGTTTCTTGATGCTTGATCTTGTCGGCGGTCTGCTCCAATTCTTCAAGCGTAATCGATGGGGTTACGATAGAATTCTGTATTTCGTTTATGATTCTATATAGATCGTCGATTGATTCATTGATCCCTTCTATTTTTGAACCATATTCTTTTTTTATATTTTTAACTTGTTCGTATAAAGTTGAAATTTTTTCATTGACCGCTTGGATCTGAGCATCGAAAACGTCAACGTCAGGCTGTTGCATCAGAAGCGCATCAAGCGTTGCTTGGGCTTGGTCTGATTCGCTGGCCGCTGTACGGAGAGAATGCGCCAAGGTCTTCATTCGTTCTTCTGCTTCCATCATTTCATGACCAGCGTTCTGAAGCAGATCGGATTGCTGATGCATTGGAAGCGTTTGGCCGCATTGAGGACACGTCGCATCTTCACTGTTGATCTTTTGGTAGTTTTGCTTAGCGCGTTTGAAGACGTCAAAAGCGTTGCGCACATTCGTTTCGCAATGGTCTTTTTCAGACTTTTTGAGCGTCAGTGCGGACTCAAGTGCTTGACGCTGCATTTGATATGACGACTGTGCATTCTGTTTTTTCTGCAATGCTTCATGACATTCGTTTTGAAGATCGGAAATTTGGGAATTCTTTTCTACAATCGCTTCGTTGCGTTTTTTCTCAGTCTCGTGCTTGTTGGCAATCGCGGCACTCAGGCTTTTCTGCGCTTCCTCGATTTTTGCTTCCGATTCTTCTTTCTTTTTCCATGCCGACCGGACGTTTTCATGGTCCGCAGACAACCGGTGAAGCTGCTGCAACACATTGTTTATTTCAGAAAGACGGTTTGAACGATTATGTTCATATTCATCATGCTTGTTCTTTTGCACTTCGACTCTGCCTTCCGCATCCGTCAAAGTCGATTGGACGGATAAGAGTCCGATCTTGACATCATCTCTGACGCGCTTCGCTTCGCGACGCTTATCGATTGCAATCTTTTGGGCATCGTCGAATCGATCAAGCTGAAAGATGTGTTCCAGAAAACGCTGACGTTCTTCCGCTCCCGACTCAATGAAGGACTGAAAGTCTTCGGCGTGATAGATCACGGATGCAAGCAGTTCTTCCCATGTCAGGCCGATCAGTTCATCAATGACCGCTTGCGGATCTTCCGTGCCGATTTTGCGGAACTGCTTGGATCGTTTTTGCGCGATTTCAAGGGTCGGTCTGCGTCCTTTGCGCGCTCTTGTGATGCGATATTGAGAGGCACTGTCGTCCGATGATGAAACGACGGAAAAATACAGGATGACGCTGACGCCGTTCTTCGGCTGAGTCCAATTGATGACTTGATCAACGAGCAGTCCCTTGAAGGTCTTTCCCGTCAGGCACCAACCCAATGCTTCAATTAGATTTGTTTTGCCGACTCCGTTTTCACCATGAAAAAACCACATACCGCTGTTTGCAAACTCAAATGTCGTTTCTGTTTGGTACGACTTATATCCCTTGATAATTATTTTATCGAAACGAATCATTTCGATGCCCTTTCGATGTATGCGATTCCGGTATTGGTCAGCTCTTCACGGTCAAGATGTTCAGGAACGTCGACATCTTTCATGAACTGTCGAAAGATCGATTCCTTGCTCAGGCTGACGACATCGTTTTCAATCGCAATCGTCTTTTCGTCGCCTTCTTCCGGCTTGAACGGCTTGACGACCAACTGAAGCGGATCGGCCGATGAGGCGAGTCTGCGATACTTGGCCACTTCATCGCCCGGAACGACCAGCAGACGCACATATTGACCAGCCGCCAATTCGGGCAGTTCCGTTTCAGGATCTTCAAGCTGACTTGGTACAACCGTGATATGGCGCGGACTGACATCGTTTTCAATGAAGCAGCATGAAACGGATGTTCCTTGCACGGCATCCTGAGTCACTTCAAAAATCATCGCTCCGTGCGGCCCGTCTTCTCCGAATTTCGTGGTTGTCAATGATCCGACATGGAACACTTTGTCGGCAACTTCTTGATGCTTGTGGATGTGACCGCACAAAGTCAAACTGAATTTGCTGGTCAAATAATCAGTGCCCAATCCTTCTGAAACGTTTTCCGTGTACATGCTTGCTCCGACAATCGAAGCATGAGCCAGAAGAATATGACAACCGTTGCCTTGATCATATACGTTGATTTCTTTCAGATCATTATGCCATCCAATCATGTGAATGATTGCATTTGTATTGCCAGCCTTGATCGACACGGCTTGGTCTTTTTGATCGATGACATGAGCATGGTTATTCATGTACGGCAGTCCGTGCTCAGGATGTGATCCGCACGGCGCGTCATGATTGCCGACGATTACATAGAGTGGAATCCCTAATTTTTCGACTTTTTGGAGCCATTCATTCGTGCGGGAAATGACCAGATTGTGAGTGTGCAGCGGAACGTGCGACCAATCGCCTAGGAAGAACAGTGAATCACATTGATGACTCATGTATTGTTCCAATATCCAATCAAGAGCCTGCATTGACTGTTCAATGCGTTCGTGGCTTCCGCTGTGAGGGTGAATGTGAAGGTCGGAAAAAACCATCCCGCGAAAAGTTGGTGCTCCCAATTCCATTTTGCGTTCCCTTCCGTTCTGTTCTGTCAGGATCATACCTTCACAGGCGCAGCAAGGGGATTTTTTTCGAGCGAACAGCATAACGTTTGATGAGCTGCATGATTTCTTTGCGCGGTTTGGCAAGCCATGTCTGTCGAACGATTTCATCATCTGCATACCAATAAGGTAACAAATTTTTTTTAGCATACATATCTTTCATTTTGCAAAAATCATAAATATATGATGCACTGATGCAAAAAATATCACTTAGCATAAAAGGCTTGTTCCCTTTTTCGACTATCAGGTAACAAATTAATTGTTTTACTTTGCTTGGATACTCTGTTTCTCCAAATCTTTCGAACGGACTCTTAAACTTGCCCAATGCCAATTTCTTTGACGGACGAATAAAATCATCTCCCAACCAATGTTCTTTTTTCGCCGGTTTCCAATTCATTTTTTCATTCTCTCGGCTTTGGAAACGTTGATAAGGACGCCGTCAAATCGCTTTTGGACAGCTGTTCTCTTGTGCGCCTTTTCCCGTCATCGTTCAGAAGGCGCAAGTTCGTTCACGCGCAACAGGGAGCCTTCGAATTTGATCATTTGGCGGTTGTAGGTGATCGCAAATTCTTGAAGAGCTGATCTGCCTTCAAGGAAATCATAGCCTTCTTCGGTGATCATCCATTTCCCACGATCAGATGGATGAGGATAAATCAGATTCCAGTGCTTCAGTTTTGAGAATGTGCCGCTGTGATCGGTGCCGATTTCTTTGAGATGGAAGTAACCTCCTTTTTCGGGCTTGTTGGCTGTCAGACGCGCCAGATTCTTCAACAGCCGGATCATTTTGCCGCTCAAGCGCACGCGATTAGGCCGCACCGTCTTTCCACAGCATGGACAAGGAACGGCTGCGCCTTCATCGAAATTCTGGCGCAGCCATTGACGCGCTTCCTGTACCGTTACTGTGTTCCAACGTTCATTTTCTTCTTTTGAGACATGTTTTGGCATGATTAGTTGAGTTTCTTGTTGGAGCTAGAAATACAATTGAAGTCCGGATCATTGGGATGGAACATGCCGAACCGCTTTTGATACAGTTCGAAATATTCCTTGCTGTTGTAGTCTGCTCTCTGCATGCGTTGTTCAAGCAGATGTTCTTCCAGGCGACTCATACCGCTTTCCCGCTGCATCCGTTCGGTTTCTACATCAATCGGCGTGACTTCATCAATGGTTTCGATATCAACCTCGATTTCAGACTCGCATTGCTCATCTTGGTCAAACATGTCGGCTTGCAGCGAATCGTCTTCGAATCCATCGAAGTATTCGTGATTGCGGTTGCGACGCTTTTGCTTTTGATGCTTCTTCTTCTTTTTCTTTCCCTTGCGCAGTTTTTTGATCGGGAAGCCTTCCGCGTCAAGATAGATTGTTTCGGTATCGTAGGGGTCGGAACCATCATTGAAACCGCGAAACCTTCCTCGCTCGTCAAATACCGCCTTTTGTTTTTTCGGATCTAGCTTCTCCATCTCCTTCATTCGATAGGACAATGGCGCATCCTGAAAATTGAAAGGCGGCGAATCCCAGGTCCACCACTGAAGCCGCGAACTGACCTTTCCCTTACGGCTGAAGTTGAACATGGTCATCTTGTTCGGAGGAGTGGAGAAGTAGATCAGTTTTTTCGGAACCTTGCCGAACACATTATTGATCGCATTGACCAGAATTTCTCTGGTTGACGCAAACACGATCAAACCTTGCTCCACCAGATGAGCGATGCAGACCGGCTTTCCGATGTTGCGAGCCCAAATGATGCTGTCAGGCGTCAGAATGGCCATGGAATAAAGGTCGTACGAGTAGAGCTGGCTCATCCACTTGCGGGCGATTTCTGCGATCAGATTGCTGTCCGCATATTCGAGATTTCTGCGCTTCAGCGCGTTGGAAATGGACGTTCCAATGATCTTGGCGAACGCCTTGGTGTCCGACTTCGGCAGCGGCATGCGCGTCTTGACCTTGTTCCCGATTTCTTTGAGGGTTTTCTTGGTCATGGTGCCGTTGTGAATCAGGCTGAAAACATGTTGTTGATCCTGGAACGGATGAGCGTTATTCTTGGTGATCTTGCCGCGCGAAGCATATCGGTTATGTCCCATCACGGCATGCGACGCAAGAATGTCTTCCGACATCTCGTCTTGAATGGCGCGTCCGATCGAAACCGGATGTCCGACACGCTTGAACGTCTGAATCGATCCTTCCTTGTGATCAGCCGTTGTGTAGCCGAATGAATGAGTTCCGCGCGGAACAGTCTCCACAATCAAGTGCTGGAAGAGAATAACCGCTTCGTGAGGAAGTCTCTTGTCTTTCTTGGTACTGATGATTCCGTAGATGCCGCACATTTTTTTTGATCCTTTGGTCTTGGTCTGTCCTTCAGTCTTCGTTCAACCTTTACGCAGATTGTAACGCTTTGGTTACAGAATGTCAAGATTTTTTATTTTAGTGATTTCAACAAGTTGTGATTTTTTCTTGTCCGTCTCTTTTGGGATCGACAAAATCTCTTGACAGTAAGCGGTTTTTTTCGAATGATGAAGCACAACATATTGCAGGCTGTCATTGAGGCAACAGATGAGAATCAAGGTTCCAGTCATAGCCAACATCAAACAGAGGGACTTGAAGCACGTCTATCTCTTGTCGCTTGCAAGAGAAGCTGCGAAGCGATTCCATCACGGGTCTTTTTTTCGTCTGCGCGAACTGCGGCGCATCATGATCGAAATGGGTTATGTGCAGCCTGATCAGATCTTGATAAACGTGCGCCGCAATCCCATCGGATTCTTCAATCACGCCACGCAGAGCGATCGGGTCTATTTCGTCGGAATGCCGCAGGCGTTGAAGCTGCTTGCGGAACGAGCGGCGGACGCCGTTTCTTTCGATGATTGGACCGCGAATCAGCGCAACCTCTACATCGTCGAGCATGACATTTCCGATGAGCTGCAAAGAGGAGAATTCAGACTCGTTCAGTTCAAACAACTGTATACCGAACTGATTGCAATCAGACCATCAGGGAAAGCACAAGATGAAGGAGAAACAAGGCAAGTCGAAACGATCAACAAAAACGGCGAGATAACAAAGAAAAGAGTAGCTAAAACAGAAAAATTGCACGAATTCAGAAAACAAGAAGAGAAACAGACAATCGACGAATACCCCTGTGGTCGTTCGTACCGCACCATTGGTGAAGAATTGGACTTGACACGAGCGGCTGTCATTCGGCATTTGTCGGAACGAAAAACGCTGAAGATCAAACGCAAAAAGCAATTGAAAGCCATTGTATTCAGAAGCAGCGAAACAGAGTTCAAAGTAGAAGTGAAGACATGGCAAGAATTCAAAGCTGAGCAAGAAGAACAAAACGGACAAGACGACAAAAAGCGAACAAACGAACAAGCAGAACAGCAAAGAACACAACAGACAGAAACAACAGAAGGCTACAAAAGAGACAGACTAGGAAGAGTGATCAAGACGATGGTAGTGGTGCCCCGCTCGGTTCCTGAAGCAGAACTGTTTCAAGAATCGAGAGGGCACCGTGCAACCTTCTTCATCCGCGAACAAGCGCACACAGTTGTTTTGGATGAAGATGCTCTGCAAATGGGGATAGTTTCCCTTGAGAATGTCGAGTATGAATTCGGGGTTCCGTTCATTCCGAATCGAACAAGGGAATGGATGAAAATCTGGACGTTGGGAATGTGCCGAAAAGGAACTGTGTCGGTGATGACCTTGAAAAGAGACATCCCGAACGTTTACGGCTCCAACGTCCAGACTCGAATCGTCGACGGCTACAGACTTGATGCCAACCCGTCTATACCATGGGAAGCTGAGGATCTGACAACTGCGTCTTCTTCAGGAGATTCAGGGGCGCGGCCTCTACACATCTGTGCAAGCCGCATGGCTCTCCGGTTATCAGACACTCAGTGCGGGCCGATGGACAAGCCGATAATCCGTCGAATGCGATTTCATGAACGGAAGTGGTCGAAGGGCAACATGCTTTACGCAAGCCGCTTTCCGACTGTCAAACGGAGAACGCACAATCTGGTTTTTCAAAGCACGGACTTCCGTGAACTTGCTGAACCGAACCTATCACCATTGATTACAAAAAGCAATAGTCCATCTGCTAATTTGTCACGAATTTTTAATTGAATTAGATCTGCCGAAAAAATACCCGCTAACCCATGGGATGCGCAGCCGCGTTGCGGCGGTTCTGTGCAGCCATTCGAACAAGCCTCATAACGGCAATGCCTAACAGAACAGCGTTCTTGTGTTCTTGCAGCAGCAATCGGGCAATCCAGGTATTCTCTTGACAGATTGTAACGGATACGCTACGCTGATTTTCTGATCTGTATTCTCAATCACCAAGCGGCAGATTTGAAAGGAACAGACAGACCATGTTGATGATCCAAATCGATGAGCTGATGAAAGAGCTGGACGAAGCTGTAGGCAAGTTTCGTGATGAATGGGAAGAGCGTATTCGTGACTGTGCGGACAAGGCTGACATTCGTGAAGTGGACAAGGCCATGAATCGATTGAAAAGGAAGTTGCTGGCCAAATGCCATTATGTTGTCGATTCCCATCAGGACGATTCCATGGTGTCGAAAAAGACTGTTTGGCATTCCATCGAAGTCGAGAATGGGGAGGTGGTTGGACTGCCTGTGATTGACGGAACCTATCTGTTCAAGTTCGGCAACATGGAAGAAGGCGAGGAAGGCTTTGTCGGACAAGTGAATTCTTTGTCTGATGGATGGTGGTCGAATCTTAACATGAGTGATGCAATGCTGCGCGCTTCGATTCGTGAAAGGTCGTTGCCGTTCACTGCTTGGCGCGCTCTCCGTTCCGGTTCTTTGCCGTCCGACACGTTCGGCTTGAAGCGGTTCGATCGTCTGATTTCCAAATCCGAATTCGAACCGATTCCGTTCCCGTCTCATCCTGTCTCATGTAATTTAGACGACCGAAGGGCACCTGAGAACAGTCGTAGAGCGCATGAAATCAGAGAAGCATTTCATGCGTATCAAATGGTTCTTGAGAGCAACAACGTCGCTCAGGCTTCTTGGGCTTTGTCTCAGATCGTCTATGATGCGTACTGCGCATCTCTGATGTGGGGAATCGATCTTGACCGGGCTCTTCAGATCTATCTTGATTCGGGGGGGATTCAGTCTGAATTGCCTTACTCGGAAGGGCTCTTTCCTCAGTTCATCAAATATTCCGAAAGCATTGCAACGGAATTTCGTGCCATCATGAATGTTTCGAACGAAAAGATGGAGCGGGTTCCTGGGATGATCGCAGGGGGCCATATCCATGCGGCAGCCGTTGCGATTCGAGAGCTGATTGAAGAAAATCCGAACGGGATCGTCAAGAATTGTCCAGACGTCATGTGCGAACTTCAAGAGTTTCTTGACTTTGCTGATGGCATGGAACGTATTTCGAAGCAGTATTTTGAAGCATTTCGAAATGCACAACCCAAATCGGAGGTCAAGGCATCTGTCAAAGATGAAGCCTTTTGATTTTGAAAGCGTGCTTGGATTCGGTTCGACGCAATCGTGCACGACAGCGAACGTCACGATTAGCTACCGGGCGTTTTCAATCAATTGAATCGGATCGTCTTCCTTGCACGCAGTCAGGGCAGGAGGCACTGTCGAAACAGGCTCCTGCCTTGACGCTTTTTGTTGAAAAAAAGCTTGAAGCGTTTGGTCTGATGCGGTATGTCTTTGATAAGAACGGATTGTGTGTGAAGTGGATGCGGCGCAGCGGCTGAAACTTCAAACTTGAAAAGGAGTGATGCGGTTTCGTTGTGCATAGCGTTTCATTGCCTCAGATGACATCGGCCTGCAATCTGATTCTCATTTGTGACACGACGCTTTGCTTGCCATGATGAGAAAGTCTCCTTTCTGATGGTTCCTACCTACATCATGGCTCATCGATTCCAATAACTGTTTTCAGGCGGGCACACACAATCCGTTTTTTTGTTGACAATCGATGCGAGTTGAAAATAAACTGAAGATGGTCTGTCTGTTACTCCCAGCGGGAGTCAACGGTCAAGGAGCGCGTCGATTTGGTCGTCGACGCGCTTCGCTTTTTGGGGAACAGGGAAATGAATAAAATCAAGACTCATCCTATTCATCACATCGTCTATCACAACGATCTTGACGGGTTCGGATCGGCAGCGATCATCAAGATGCATCTGATGGATGAAGAGGTGATACCGAAAGAACGCATCAGAATGCATTGCATGCGCTATGACGGCTCGTTGGATTTTGACGACGTTATGGGTCCAGAGGATGCGGTCTACATGGTTGACTTCATGCTTCAGCCTGTCAAGCGAATGGAGCGTTTGAGCAGACTTCTGAAAGACAACGGCAATCTGCTTTGGATCGACCATCATGTGAGCGCAAGACAAGCGAAGGAATCGAGTACGGAGCTGATCGGTGTGCATGGAATCGTGATGCTCGATTATGCGGCGATCGAATTGACGTGGCGTCATATCTATCCTGGTTCACGGATGCCGACTGCTGTTGCTCTTCTCGGTCGTTACGATGTCTGGGATCATTCCGGGGATGTCTATCGATGGGATGAGGAGATTTTGCCGTTCCAATACGGCATGAAGCTGCGCAACTACGATCCTGCGACCGATGAGGGCATGGATCTGTGGAAGATGTTGTTTGATACATATCACGAAACAGCAAATGGCAGGCTGTGTCAGGAAATCGTGAACGACGGAATGAAGGTTTTGTCGTATGTGAAGGGCACCAATGAAGCGTTCATGAAGTCGAACGGCTTTGAGGCGCGTTTTCTTCCGAACGATTGGAACGTGATCGCAATCAACGGCAGTTTGCGCACAAGCATGACGTTCGACGGTTTTTACGACAAGCAACGTCATGACGCAATGGTTGTGTTTGGGCTCAGTTCAAAGAATACTTGGGTATATTCTTTGTATTCTGAAACTCGAAATGTTGCCGATGTCGCCATGTCATTGGGCGGCGGTGGTCATCCGCAGGCCGCTGGATTTTCGACCACAGATCCCCCTGAATTCTTTTTCGAGCACAAGACGGCGGCTACCAGGATTGCATGAAAGACCGCTTGAGGATCGCTTCCCACAGCATCGTTTCATTCAATTCCGTCACGCTGTCTTGTAGGTTGATGAGGATGTTTCGGACAGCGTTGATTTGGTCCAGATTCGGGACGTAGGCTTCGCGCGTCCAGTCCAAGAGCAATTCCGATAGGGTGATCAGTTCATCTGGCGCGTTGCGCACTCTTGTGAGGAAGATGTTGTTCAGGAAGTCTCGGAAGAGGATGATTGTCGCCAAACGGGCGTTGCGTTCATCTTGACCGACTCGGCTTGAACGCTCTTCCGGCGACGTGGTAAGCGAGCGGATTGTTTCTATGTCGATTCCGTCGACTTGGATGGTTGATCCTTTGATCTTGTTCTTTGAGTGCTGCTTTCGGTAGTTCGAAAGGTTTTGTCGTTCGGACTCTGCGTGAAGAACGACGTGTTTCAAAATCGTTTGAATCGTCTTCCAACGGCTGACATTCGGATGGGAATGTGTTCCGTAGCTGATCGTATACGAATCTGCATGCACTTTCAGGACGATTCTGATAGCTTCCTTGTTTCCATCTTCATTCATTGCGAAGGGTGCGCAAATACTGAACAGCACGGCGTCCTTTTCTGAATTCAGATTGTGGCTCACGGTCCATCCGTCAGATGAAGGGATCTCCTTGCGAATCCTTTCCTCTATTTTTTTGTATCGTTTCATTATTTATCTCTGATGTTTATTATTTTATTTCGTTCATCACCACTTTCATGACCAGTTCAATAATTTGTTGAAGATTTTTGCATTCGGGGTCGTCATCTGTCGTTTCTGTGACTTCGTTTTGTAGTATTCTGTTGAATCGTTCAGAAAGCCATTCAAGTCCGCGTTCGAAGCGATTGTCCATACTCTCTTTGAACAGAAACGGCGTGCTGAATGTGATGCGATCCATGATGCTGTTGAGCAGATTGATCCGCATTTGGATCATGGACAGACGGTTTGCGGGGATGAGAGGATGACTCTTCTTGATTGCTTGAGTGTTTATAGCTTTTCTTGCGAGTTGGTTCATTGAATTTAATTTTTCAAGCAGAAAAGCTTCCTTTTCAGAATTTTTCATGGTAGGTTTTTTCCAAGAAGTTTTTCAGGATGCCAAACGATGAGAGAAAGGACGCCGATCATGCCCTTGAAAGTTTCGATCATTGACAACAAGCCTTGTTCCGCGATGACTGTCGCATCTGCCCGTTCATGCTACGGAGAGAAGCCGGTCAAGCCGTCAAAAGATGAGAATCCGAAACTGCTTAAGGACTTGTTCCGTTCCGGTCATCACACGACCTTTCAGCATAAACCATACACCTTTTTGTTCAATGGTGTGAGCCGTTATCTCGTTTGGGCGTTTTTGCACGATCAGAGGTTCTATAATACCAGTCAAGTCAGTCAACGATATGTTCGAATGGACCCTTCCGGGATTTTCATTCCAAGCGGCATGACACAAGAGCAAGAGACACGTTACAAAGAGCTGATGGCGTTTTCTTTCAAAACGTATCGTGCATTGGCGGATGATCTGCAAAAGAATGCGTCGCGGGCTTACTTCAAGCGATTCGAACATCGAAGCACGGATGATCCGAAATGGCAGCGCGTGCCTGTTCAAATCGCTCAAGAGAACGCACGATATGTTCTGCCGCTGGCAGTGCTTTGTCATATGTACTATACCATTGACGTCATTACGCTTTTGCGCCTGAAATCCGTTTGTCGAACGCCAAGTTTCGAGGAAGAGGCATTACCGTTGGTTCAGGCGATGATCGGCGCTGTGTTGAAGAAAGATGCTGGTCTGCAACAGCAGTTTGATGCTGTTCAAGAAGACAGCATGGAGTTTTCCGGCGTCTACGATCCCGAAGAGACCGAAGAGGCGAATCTGATTTTTGATCAAGAGGTTCTTGGTCCGAAACACCAGTATTCGAAGATGATTGGTTACTTCCCGACAGATGTTACATTTGCACTGCAAGATCCCTGGCTTCGTTATCTTGATCGGATTGGTTTGTCTCCAACGTTTCCGATTCCATCTGATCAACATGCGTTGAATATTGATCCTGTCTCCAAAGACGCGGGCATGGTAGGGAATTATTTTCGCTACGCTTTCGCCAAGAAGCATTCTCTGAGTTGTGACGCGCAACAGCAGCGTCATCGCGTCATTGACCGCAACGTCCCGCATCTCTTGAATCAGATTGGAACGTCTGACGATTTTTACGTTCCGAGTCTGTTGGTCGGCAGTGAAAGATATCAGGAAGCGATGGGCACTATGATGAAAGGCTTTCGCGATCTGATTGAAATGGGAGTCGCGCCGGAAAAGGCTCTGTATGTGATTCCGAACGGAGTCAACATCAGGCTGATGGAGGTGGCGTCTCTCAACGGATTCCGACACAAGGCCAAGACTCGAATCTGTTTCAATGCACAAGAAGAAATTTGGCGTTCGGTGATCGAAGAGATTCAACAAGTCGCTCATGTTCACCGTGATGTCTTGGGGGATGCGTTTGACTTGTATCCGACGTGCAAGTTACGCGCGATGCGCGGCGAAGATCCACCGTGTTTGGAAGGCGATCGTTATTGCGGCGTTCAGCTTTGGAGATACGATTTCGAGGAAATCATGGAGATGGAAAGGTCATACTGATGAAAGAGAAAGTTGAAACCGACGTCATGGTCAAGAAACATCAGGTTGGAAGGAATGATGTTCGCAGAGGGGATATTGTCGTTCTTTCAAATGGGGTGGGGGGATGGTGTTTGGTGCTGACTGATCCGTTTGTTTCAAGCGAGGTTGAAACAGAAATTGTGACGTATATAGTTCGGAGCGGTCAACGACGTGTTGAGCTGATTGATCTAGACGACATCTGGAAAGTCGTCAAAAAAGGACATGTTGCTCAACGTCTGAACATTGAATTGGTCAGGCTTGTCGGCTGGGTTCCAAGCGTGTACAACACTTCGCAAGGACTCCTGCCAAATCATATGATGATGATGGAAGAATCTGCCGCAGAAGACTTCGGCGCGCTGATGCAGGCGACTGAGCACAAGCTTCGGTTCACGGACATCTACCGGTCCTTTTCACGTTCGCTGAACGTACGCAGGCGTAAAGGTCGAATCGCTGCGCGTCCAGGCTTCTCAGGGCACAATTACGGAGTGTCCTTTGACATCGATGTCGAGTATGCTTTGGAGACGCTGAGGGATCAAGGAATCATCAGCGACCGCAAAGTCAAGAGGGCTACGCGCATTCTGGAAATGCAGAACTATTTTGCTCGATTCGGTTGGAAGCCTCTTTCATCGGTGCGTCAGAAGTTCCGTGACGGCGCGCGGCGCGCGGTTGAGGAATGGCATTTCAATCACATTGGACGGAGCAAGACGGTTGAGGCGTGGGTCAAAGCGAATATTCTGAAGGACGTCAGCAAAGAGATGTCTTTGAAAGAATTCCAGAGTCTGTTGCAGATGATGGGATACAGTGTCTTTCCTGTTGACGGCAAGTGGGGAAAGAAGACGAAGAGGGCGATGAATCAATTCCAAGACGATTATGCTATTGATCGTTCCAAGCAACCGAATGCTTTGACGATCAGGACGTTGCGCGTTTTCACTTCCAATGTGGTCATCAGAAAAGATGTGATTTTCTGATGAACAATAGAATGACGCTTGATCAAGCTATTCAGCATGCGCAAGAAGTTGCAGAAGCATGCAAAGGCGGGACGTCTTCAGAACAGCAATGTGCAGAAGATCATCAACAGTTGGTAGAGTGGCTTCAAGAATTGAAACGTTTTCGCGCGAATGAAAAAGTTTCGTGCGATGTGGCGTGAAATTATGCGCTGAATTGCTGCGGCTGTTGTATGTTTCTCATGGTGAGACGAAAGAGGAGAACGATCGTCATGGAAAACATGAGAAAACAGTCGCAGCAGCATATGAGCGCGGAAGTTTCTGAGAAGCTGAAGGAATTGAACCGGACTCTCAGTCAATGGAACAGAAACACCAGTCGTGATTATCTGGTTTTGGTGGTTCCGTTCAATCCCGATGAAGATCTGATCGGGTCATTGAGTGGTCATCCGATTCCTGATGAACAGCTTCATGAACCGGTTGGTGTTCTTGAAGGGATCATGATGGAACGCGAAGAACGGAAAAATGCTTGACGTTCTTGAACAAAGATATTCATTAGATCCTGACCTTCAGCGACTCGGCAGTCTTCTAGAATTGAAGTCGTATCTGACGGATGAAATCGAACAGGCGCAGACGCAAGGGTTCGATTTGGACAGCGTGGAAGCGGACGATGAGAATCCTTTCAATGTGCTCTATCACTACTTGAGGGGCGTTGCTCCTGTTCCTGATACGCTGCATCATTCATGGATCGAAGGCGACTATCCAGACATCGATGCCGATTTTTCTCCGCGTGGGCGTGAGGCAATCAGGGCGTATCTTGAAGCGGTGTACGGCAAAGGGCGCATCATGAGCGTGGCGACGTTCAGCAATGCGAATGTGCGCGGCGGAATGCAGGATATAGGAGAGGGGCTTGGATACGATCGAAGAGAAATAGTTCAGGTGTGCAAGGCGTTCGACAATGTTCCGCCAGACAAAGAATTGGATGAGACTTCGGAAGAACTGGACTGGCTTCAGGAAGAGTCGGATCATGCGGCCGAACTGTTTGCCGAATCTCCAATGTACAAGGAATGGGTCGTCAAATACGGAGAGCTGATCCGCAGTGTGGGTCAGCACGCGGCTGCGCTGGTCGTGTCGAGCGATCCGATAACCGAATATTTGCCGGTCATGCGCTCGAAGAACAACGCGCATATGATCGCTTTGAACAAAGAGGAGTTGCAGCCGCAGGGAGCGATTAAGTATGATTTTCTTGGGTTGACGAATATAGACATTCTGGCGTGGGCGATGCGGTTCATCAAGGAACGTCACGGCATTGAGATGGACGAAAAGTTCTGGTTCGATCTTGGCTTTGACCATCCTGACATCTATCAATTGGCGTGTCGGGGAGAGTTGGAAGGCGTGTTTCAGCTTGAGGGTCCAGCCGGTCGTCAATGCGTCGCCAAGGTTCAGCCGAAGAGTTTCGATGATCTGACGTTCATCAATGCGGGGATGCGTCCGGGCGCGTCTGCCGCTGGCGCTCCTGAAGTCTATCACAAGCATGCCAACGGGCAGAAGGATGCGGACTATCCAGACGTCGAACAGCTTGCTCAATACGGGGTGTCCGACAAGTTTTTGAGGATCATGCGTCGTACTTATGGCGTGGTTGCGTACCAAGAACAGATCATGCTCTTCCTGCACTATGTGGGCGGCATTGATCTGCCAGGGACAAACAAGGTTCGCAAAGTCATCACGAAGCCGCCCGAAAAGCGAACCGAGAAGCATACCCAGATCCTGGAAGACGCTCAGGCGAAGTACATGAAGAACTGTGCGTCGATCGGGATGCCGGAAGATTTGGCAACGAAATGGTGGGAGACCGTGGTTGGGCAGGCTGGGTATTCATTCAATTTCGCCCATTGCCTTGAGTATAGTCTCATTTCGTTTAGAGAGTTGTACATCAAGGCGAAATACACGACGGAATTTTTCGGTGCGTTGATTCAGGTTGCAGAGAATCTGAAGGACAGCAAGTTGTTGGCGTATATCAGCGCGGCGCGAAGAATGGGCGTTGAGGTTCTTCCGCCAGACGTGAATCAGTCGCTGGTGACGGTGAAATTAGAGGGCCAGAACGTACGGTTGGGATTCGATAAATTGAAGTATGTGTCCGGTGCCGCTGGTCCGGTGATCGTTGAACGTCAGCCGTACAAGAGTCTTGACGACTACATTCAAAAGACGCTCAAAAGTCCTGCGGGACACAAACGGGTTATGGAAGCCTTGATCTTGTCCGGTGCTTTTGACGCAATTGAAGGCGTTGAAGAAGCGGAAATGCGTCAAGCCTTGTTGGACAGGTTCTATGAGTCGAAGAGAACCAAGCATGAGAACCGGATTCGTCTCGATACGATGGGCTTTTTGGAGAGCGAACGGGATTACGCGGGATACGCCTTTAGCATTTCTGGTCTGATTGAAGACAGGCCGAACGGCATCTATCCGCTTGAAGAACTCGTCGCTCTTCCGGCTTTCGACAGCGTTTATACCGTGGTGTTCGTTGAAGCGTTCGGAGAGAAGAAGATCAAGTCAGGCCGCAATGAAGGCAAATATTTTATGTGGGTTAAAATGCATAATTTCCGAATAGATAATATAGTTGCATATATGTGGTCGAAGGAGCTTGAACGTTTCGATGAAGCGGTGAAGGATCAAACGAACAACAAGATGATGCATTTGACGGAAGGGTGTCGAATTTTGATCTCGCTGGCCAAAAAGGGAGATGGGCGGTATCATTTGCTTGCGATCCATCACGTTGTTGATGGTGCACCGTTTTGAACAGAAAAGGCTGAACATGTTTGACGGATGGCACACGATCTTGGAACAAGATTCCGTCTTGGGTTCCTATGACGAAAGATTGAATGGAACTGTTCAATCCGTTGTAACGTCGCCGCCTTACTGGCGCATGAGGGATTATCATGCGGAGGGTCAGCTTGGATTGGAAAAATTTCTCGAAGCGTATGTTGAACGGATCGCTCTTGCCATGAATAATCTCCTGCCCTTGCTGAAGGATGATGGAACGTTGTGGCTCAATCTAGGTGATCGCAGCGTTGACAAGAGTTTGTGCGGCATCCCGTGGAAGGTTGTCGAATGGTTGCGCGCAAGCGGATGGGTCATCAGGCAAGAAATCATTTGGTCGAAGCCGAACGGCAAATGCGAAAGCGTCAAGGACAGGCCGACACGCACGCATGAGACCCTGTTTTTTCTCAGCAAGAACAAGCGGTACTACTATGATCAGGACGCCATTCGAGAAGAACATGGCGGGTTCGAACGGCGCAAGCATCTGAGCGGGCGCGGACGGACAACGGGAGACGGGCACAGAAGCGGAAAGACGGGTCTGCCAGCGGAAACGCTTTGCAGCGAACAGGCGTATCATCCGAACGGACGCAACAAGCGTTCTGTTTGGGAAATCCCTGTGACTCGCTGCAAGGGCGCGCACTTTGCTCCAATGCCGAAAGAGATGGCATTGACGTGTATTTTAGCTTCTTCCAGACCGGGAGACGTCGTCATGGACCCGTTCTGCGGCACTGGAACCACAGGTGTTGTCGCGATTCAACAGGGAAGGCGTTTTCTGGGATGTGAGATCAATCCAAGATACATTCAGATGGCGGAAGAACGTATCCAAACCGAAGCCCTAGGCACGATGATGAAGGAGCTGCTTTGATGCTTGGCAGGAATTTTCCTGAAATTGTGGAACCGACCGATCAGCGCAAAGAGCACATGCGCTATTTCGCGTCGGCCGTTGCGGATGTTCTTGAGCGCAAACACAGGCGGCTTGCAGAGCGGGCGCGCAAGAGAATCGACGTCAATGCGAAGTGGGGCGTTTCGGACGACAAGGGGTTCAAGGGATTCGTCACGGTTTATTTGGCTGATCGCAGAAACGGCAGAATGCTGGCGTATGAATTGCATATTACAGCGGCAGGCGCTTTCTATGGCACTGTTGAAGGCACTATCATCAAGACACATGACTTGCTGATTGTGCCATCGATGTTTCGATTGAGGAGATTGGTGCCGCGTGATGTGAAGTCGAACAACATCAGGAATGATGTGGAAGACAAGATTTGGCCGGTTGTGAAGTATTGGCAGGAAATCGTTCAGCTCGATTGGACGCAGGTGCCTGCTTTCAAACTGCTCTATGCCAAGGGCAGTAAACTTGCCAGGGCATTGTTGGGATAGGACGCGATGCGAAAACGACAAAAGAAAACAGAAGCGAATCGTGAGCTGTTGTTTTCGGTCACAAAGAAAGATTTGACCGTTACGACGTTCAGGGGCAGTGGACCGGGCGGGCAGCATCGAAACAAGACGGATAGCGGCGTCCGAATTGTTCATGAAGCGTCTGGCGCAGTTGGTGAGGCTCAGGAAAGAAGAAGCCAGGGGCAGAATAAACGCCAAGCGTTTCGACGGTTGATCGAATCGAAAAAGTTCAAGGCGTGGCATCGTCTTCGATGCGGCGAAGCCTTGGTCAACAAACAGGCTGTTGAGGCGGCTGTCGAAAGGCAGATGTTGCCGCACAATTTGAAGGTCGAAGTGGTTGAAGATGGAAAGTGGGCTGAAGAATGAGCGCGGACCCATTGGCTGAAGGAATCGCGGGGGAAGCCATCAAGCAGATTCGAAAGTGTTCGGAGTCATCGGAACTGCATTCAATTTTTCAACAGGTGATGGAATGGGTTGATGATGAGATGATGGTTGAGGAAGTGCCGAACACGTTCTATGAATTGGCGGTGCATCCTTTGCTTTCGGCAAGCGATTTTACCGCTATTCTGAACCTTTGTCCAAGTGTCGGCGGGATGCTTCTCGACACCAAGTTTCCGACGCGATCAAACATGGAAAATCTTGTCATCAACATTTGTGCTGCGCGGGTCGTAAGCGAGGATGGCGCGCTTGATCATGCCGGTCTGTTCTATCGATTCCTTGAGTACGAACTGAGCAACGAAATCCTTGTTCTGTTGGTGACAAGGTTGGTGAAAAACAGGGATTCAGCGCGTCATGTCCTGACTCTGATCAGAAAGCAGAAGGTGTTTCGGTCATTGCCGCGCAACATCAGGGACGCTGTTCTGAACTATACTCACGTCATCGATTTTCGGCTGAAGGAACGCATACGCGAAGAACTTGGTTGGAGTCGGATCGATGGCTAAATTCAATCCGACTCCCGATTTCATCCGTTCGTTCGTGCTTGAATACTTTGGCGAGTATGATGAGCGGACGAACGACTATGGAGAATGGATTGAAGTCGAATCTCCATGGCGCAGACGCGACAGACGCTTGTGTCTCGGCTTCAATATGGAAGGCTGGGTTCATGATTTTTTCGTGGGCGAGACGTGGTCGTTCCCTCATTTCGTCAAGGAATATTTTGGCATCGACAGTTGGCCTGAGACAATCAGGTTCTTGATCGGATTTGCCTTGGAGCATTCTCTGTTTACGCCTGAAATGATGGTTCAATCCATCATTCCCACAGACAGAATGCCGTTCCAAAATGCCGCTTCGAATGCGGTTCGGTCTATGCCGCAACAACCTGTTTCGCAGCCTGTGATGCTTCCTGAAATCGACTATCCTACAGGGAGCATTCCTATCTCAATGGAAAACGAAGATAATTCTTGGAGCGCAAAAGCGGCATCTCATTTGCGGAAGCATTACGGGTTCAGTCAAGTCGACGTGGATCGTGAGCAGTTGAGATGCTGTGCGAGCGGAAAGTATCATGGCAGGATCATCATTCCAGTTCGTGACGAATACGGGCGGTTCGTCTGGTTTCAGGGAAGGACGTTCATTGGAACCGATCCGAAATATCTCAATCCGGTCGGAGACTTCAAAAGCCAGATCGTGTCCGGGCTTCACAAGGTACATCATGGAGAGAGGGTTGTGATTTGCGAGGGCATCTTTGATGCAAAGAAGGTGAGGGGCGGCTGCTCTGTTTTCGGCAAGACGATTTCGCTGATTCAATTGTCCAAGATTCGTGAGCGTCTTACGCTTCGCAGGCGCGTCAATGGTCAAGAGGAGATTCATCAGGGCGAGTTGATTCTTGCCTTGGACAACGATCTTCCAGGTGTTGAGGGAACGCTGAAAGCCGCGAAGCTGTTGAACGATTACAATTTGGATTTCAAGGTGGTTGTTTTTCCGTCCGATGTGAACGATTTTGGAGAGATGGACGCAGAAGAAGCGGAAAAGCTGATTGAAGGCGCTGTACCATGGCTTCCGAATACATCTGCTTGGATCAAGTCTGCTTTGATGGCATCCGCGACTCAGCGCGAAATGAAGAGTTTTCGCAGCAAGGTTGTGACAGACTTGACATCCAACGGCGGTTTCGTTGATCGCAGAAAACGAACCGTCGAACAACGCGATGATGATATAAGCAGAATCAACAATTTTCTTTCTCTGAACATGAAAGGCTGATAGGATGTCTACTCAACAGACAGTGGATCGATCCTTTCCATCATCTTCAATTCGTTCCGTTGAGTTTCAGCTCTTGAACGAACAGGACGCGAACAAGTACGGATTCGAGTTGACGCGGAAGACGAGAGTTCTGAAATGGGTAAACGGCGTGACGAATCCGCAGGATCTAGAACAGAAGGCCAAACAATTCCTGAATGCGTTGGGGGAAAGCCCAATTCCGGAGACGGTGCAGGTTCATCTGACAGGGACGAAGAACTTGGTATTTGTCAGCCTTCAGGTGCAACATCAAATGGAACAAGAGATGAAAACGGCGTCAGTCTGAATCTCATCAGAGCTACGATTGCCGGTGATCCGCAAGCCGCTCATAAACTTCGTAAGCGAGTGTTTGACAAGGTGTCCGAAGCCGGAAGCATGGAAGACCTTGCCGAACTGAATCTTGCTCTTTCCGCACTTGCTTCTGTTTCGTTTTCTTCTCAAGAAGTACAGCAGAAACAGAAACCACGTGCGTCTTTGATCGCGGTGGATTCAGGGGAACTGTTTCTTCAGATTTGGACGAATCTTGATGGATCAGATTCTGAGACTAGACCGTTGAATGATTTGGAAAAGGCTCTTGTTCTCAGATTCGCTCGGATGCACAAATAAAACATTGACATTTCAGCGGGGGTGTGGCATTTTTCATCTTGACAATAAAGCCACGGGACACAAGGAAGGCCAAATGCTTTCAAGATCTCCGATTCAATTCCATTCAAGTCTGTTCTTGAAGATTGCGCGGCTGCTGCAAGGCGCGTCCATGCCGGTCGATAAATGGTTCATTCGGCTTGGCACTGAAACCTACAAGGACAACAAAGGCAACCCTGCGTCGTTTCGACGGACGATCTATCCGATTCGTCATGATGAGGTGAGCCCTGAAGACAATATGCATATAGAAAAGACCACAGGTGTTGCCATTGTGATTGATAGTCAATCAGTCCGCAGATGGGATGGAACCGTGGTTGACGAGTTGAACATGGACGCTTTCTTGAACGTCATTCGGCAAAGCATTGAAGAACGCAAGCGTCGAGATGATAAAATATTCGAGTATGCTGCTCAGAACAAAATGGACCGTATCATGACGCACAACGGGATGAAGATGAACGGCGTCAATCTGGTGGACTTTTGTTCGGAGCATGATATTGCTTATGATATTCGCCATGGTTGTCCAGGATGCCAGGGCGGAATAGCACTTAAATTGGACGATGAACAGAAAAAACGACTTGAAGAAGCCGGAAGAAAATTGCGACCAAACAGGTGAAGCACAGGTGCAGAAGAACAGCCTGAGAGAAATCTTGGATGACCCGAATCCGTATGTTTTGGCAGACATCAAGGCGAACGAATTGTACGCCATGGATTCGATCGACGGCATGGAAACATTGTATGTTGAAATGTTGTGCGCACCTTTCATTGATGAAAAAACAGGCGATTTGATTCTGATATTTATTCGCGAAAAATCTTTAATAGATTATGCTGCTGTTGATATAGATGAGGAATATTTCAGATTGTTCAGAGTCGGGAAGCCGATAGGCTTGCAGAGCAAGATTCGACATCATCTGCAAGCGATTGCCGAACGGTTCAAGCAGAACGTTAATCGGCTTAGGGCGTTGGCGACCAAACAGTTTCTGGTTTTGCGCGATTTAGGTTTTGAGAACGCTTTCATTGAGGAGTTGATCAGCTTGTTTCCCAAAAAGCTGCATTTCAAACTCAAAAATCCTCACTTGAAACGAAGACCAAAAGGACAGACCACATGACGACCACTCGTGAAACAACAGACGATTCGAAAAAGTTTGCCTTTGATCAAGCGTTTCTTGAATGGCAGAAAGATCCAAACGCTATCATCAAGCAGAACGCGATCGGCAAGCAGATAGCGTTATTGGTGCGTAACCTGCTTAATTATAACGATCCTGAAGAAATCAAGGTGGAAATTGAGGGAGCAGCGTTGGCGAGAGCGTTTCGAATGCTGTATAACAACCTTTATGATCCAAATAGAATGGATAGTTCATATGTGTTCTTTTTTATCAATCTGCGAAAATTCATGTATAGCCTTCGCGGCCGGAAGTTTTCGGCACGATACAATAGAATCTTTCTGGCGGATCAGTTGGCTGAATCTTCGGACCAATGCGACGAATGCATATCGTTGGATTTTTTCGATGAGACGCTTGACGTCATTGATCCTGACGAATTGAGGCTTGCGGGCGGTGTTGCGCTGCAACAGATCTTGTCTTGGTCGTGCGAGCAAGGCGATCAGCGCAATCAGTTGGTCTTCGACGCCATGCAGGATTTTCAGTATGCGGGCGGCAGCTATGCAGAGCTGAAGCTGATCCTGAATTTCTGTGACGGCATTGATCAAGAGCTGGCGTTGATTGATGCCGCGAAAATCGGTTATCCTTCGGTGAATCATGAGGAGAAGCAGCGGCGCAGTGAAATGTTGTGGAATCTCGTTCGGGATCGGCGTGCTCCAAAAAAGATTGAACCATTGTTGTCAGGGACGGAGACGCGGAAGCGTTGGCGTACGGTGTTTTGCACTGGTTACGTTTGTGCTCCATTGCGCACGCCAAGAAAGATTCGAAGAACAGCGGAACTGCTTGGCTTGAAGTTGGTTTCAGGCACTTTGAATGGTTCCAAGATCTATACTTTGCGCGTTGTACGCTAGGAGACGGCGTCATGAGCAGAATGCCTGAAGCTGTTGCGAATGACTCGGCTTTTTCGGGATGTCGGCTTGATCCGAAACAGGAGCTGAAGCTTCGTGAGACGATTTTGCGGCAAGATTCTCGAATCTGTTCGGCACGCTATGTATGTCCGTATTATGCGAAGGATGGAGATCCTTGCTTTGAAAGCTTTGAGCGATGCGTTGCTCTTCAAATGTATGACAAAGACGATGGACAAGAGTGGTAATCATGAATGCAGCGATAGAAACAGAAGAAAAAAAAGAAGCTGTACTTTCGGGCTGTCAATTTGACCCTGCAAAAGAGTTGCGGATGCGGCCTGCCATGCTTCGTCAAGAACAGCGAATCTGCTTCGTCGATCATTGCTGTCCTGAGTTTTATGAAGATGGATTGCCGTGCTTTCAGGAGATGTCTAAATGTCCTCACTTTAAGAATGCATTAGAATACGAAGATTTTAGAGATGAGGTGTTTGGACAGTTAGAAGTTGAAAAGGAAGAGCTGAGACAGCAGTTGGGAAGAATTGTTGCTATTGTCAAAGGTCACGATGCGCCTTTTGATTTTGACGATAAGCTTCCAGAAGTGTTTTTCGGAGAACTGGAAAAACTGCTCAAAGATAGCGAAGAACAGAAGCGAAAACTTTGTCAAGAAGTGATGAAGCTGAAATCCGAATTGATGAAATACAAGAGGGTTTGAGATGGGAATACTCATAGGGATATTCTTCACGTTCATGGTGCTGGCGGGCGCGTTCCTGATCCTCAAAGCCTTTAGGGACGCAAAGAGCTATTTCCAGATTCGAATGCAGTTCTCCAATCTGGTGATGGTTTCGATGGTTGAATACTTCACAGGGTGTTTTCTGATCATGTCTCATCGAATCCAGAACCGCACTACGGCAATGGAAGGTCATTTCTACGATGTCATGATCAAGTCGTTTCGAGCCGAGTCGGACGTGATTCCGCCGCCTCTTCACGAACTGCCTGTGACCGAACCGGAATTGAACGCTGACGAAATCAACAAAGGGAGTCAAGAGGTTTTGGACGCATTGATGAAGGCGTTCCATTCTGGTGTTTGGGTTGCCGTATGGGGCTTTGGATTCGTCATTGCCGTATTGGTAGCCAATGCCGTTGCATAGCCTGATACAGCAGCAAGACGAAACGAAAAACCAAGGGCATTCTGCGATTGGCATACCGGTCGATAGACCGCCGCCGCCATCTGTGACACAGACCGCTCAACAGTCGTCAGTGTCTTTCTCGACACAGCAAATTTCGGGAACCAGAAAGAAGAAATCGTCTTCTGACGGCATGAACGAAGTGCAGAATACGATTGCGAGGATCTTCCCTCAAGGACCGTCGCATTTTTCGTTGGGTCCGGTTTTCGAGATGCAGATTCCTGCTATTGCTCTTCAGAATCGAGAAATGTTCATGTACTTCAGGCGTGTCTTGAAGGCTGAACATTTCGAGTTTCAGCAGAACGCGGTGGCGTGGATGTTCATCACGTCCTACTTCAAGAAATTTCAGCAGATCCCATCGGCATCCGTCATCAATCACTGGTTTTCACAGAGCCAATTCAATTATGAGGTTCCAGCGGTTGACGAGCAGTCGGCGGATTACATCAAAGAGCGCGTCATTCAGGTGGTGCGTGCTCAGCGATTTCAGGAATTCATGCAGTTTCTGTTTCTGGAACAGGCTGGCGGCGTCCCGGATTATGACGAACTGTTAAAAAAACTGAAAGACGTCACATACTTGAAACCGGAATCGTCTCAGGGAGTCGATTATTTCAGTCTTCAAGAGCGATTTGAGAAGGTCAAGCGGTTTTGGATGGACCGCATACCATCCGGGTTTCCAAGTCTGGATTCTCTATTGCCAGGGGGCGGATTCGGGAAAAAAGAGCTGTATGCCTGGATGGGCAAACCGGGTGTCGGCAAAACGATCTGGTTGGTAGTGCTTGGCGCACAGTTCATCAAGGCCGGTTTTCGCGTGCTGCACATCACGCGGGAAGTGTCGGAAGAAATTGTCGCATTGCGTTACGACAGTCATTTTCTTCAGTCGACAACGGATTCGATCATCGAACAGTCGGACGTCAGCATTCAGCGTTTGGAAACGTTGCGGAGGAATCTGTTCGACAGTCACGGCATCCAAGAATCCGAGAAGATGCTGATGATCAAAGAGTATCCGACAGGAGCGGCGACTGTCGGAGAGTCGCGGGTTTATTGTGAAGATCTGCGTGACCGTTACGGATTCGAACCTGACATCATCATTGATGACTATCTCGACCTTGCCCGTCCTGAAGTGCCCGGAAAAGACGAGTACGAAAATCAGGCGAGAAGCTTCGTGGATTTCAGGGGTTGGATGGTTGATGCCAAGAAATCCGGCATAACGGCGACTCAAACGCATCGGATGCTTGACGACACTAGAACCGTTCGAATGGAAAATACAGCCGATTCTTTCGCGAAGCCGAGAACCTTGGATGGTATGTTCACTATCAACGAGAGTACGCAGGACCGAATTCACGGCGTCCAACGTCTGTTCTTTGCCAAGTCTCGAAACTCACGCAGCAACATGTTCGCAGTGTTTCAGGTGATAAAAGAAACGATGAGCATTCAGGACATGAACCAGATCTATGATGAATCGTCTTTGGTGAACACTGGTGGACCGCCCGCGATGCCTGGAATGGAGATGGTGAACGAAAATGACGCAAACTCCCAAATGCCATTCTGATTATGAAAAGGAAACGTCGAACGAAACAGCCTTGGAATCAATTGGTCACGATGATCTGACGATTACTGTGGTCATTTCTGGCATTCGGTTTACTCGATCGTTGACCAACGATTTGCAAACAACCGAAGATCGAATCAACGAATGGCTCAAAGCGCATCCTGCAAAGATGGCGTATTGGGGAGCATGGTGCGGACGCGCTGAAATTTCAGCGATGGCAGCGAAGCATCATTTGCAGTTCGTCGAAGCGGATGTCTATGAAAAGGAGCGCAAACGTCTGTACGATGAATTCAAAGACGCTCATCGGCAATACTTCAGTCTGGACAAGAATGCTCAGACGACTGAACCGAAGCCGAAAGAGCCGACAATGGATACGTACAAGTACGCCATCAAGAGGCATCCTGAGTATCAGGACGCCGTTAGAAAGCATCTTCAGGCCGAAGAGGTTGTTCGGTACATGAAGGCTGCTGTTACGGCTCTTGAAACGATGCGGTTCGTTTTGATCAGTCTGTCCGCGAACATGCGTTCCGAACGCGACGCATTCAGCAATGTCGTCAAGCATGGCACGGAAGAAGCCTATTCTGACGTCGTTCAATCGTTTCATGACACGGTGGGGGCTACTAAGACAGTCGGAGCGGTTCCTACGCCATCCATTCCTTCAACGAATATTTCCAAACAACGTCAAGAACTTCCGAGAGCGGAAGACCAGACATACCGTCATCCTCAAATTCAACAAAGCCTTCAGCAAGAAAACGCGCCATTATCATCCGTACCTCTTCCCGCTCAGCCAACTGTTCCGATGAAACCTCCTTCCTCAAATTCGGTGATTGAAAAACAGACTGTGCTTTCAGCATTCAGCTCTGGTTTGCCTCCTTCATTCTCGTCTTCTCCGATTGGAGTGAGTGCGCCGCCGCCTGGAACAAATAAGATCATGAACGTCAATCTTGAAGATTCGAGCAAGATTCCATATGAAAACAGACCGCCGACAAATGATCCTGATGAACCGCCATGGTGATTCATGTTCGTATAGTTCTGGAAATGACACGAAAGAAAGGAAAGGTCATGACTGAATTGCTTTTGTCTGCAACAGAAGTTCCGAGTATCGGGGCGGAATGGACTCAGCTTCTTCTCAATCTGGGAATCACTGCTTTGTGTGCTGTGGGACTGTTCGTATTGCGCGCCGCTCGCGCGTATATCGTCAGCAAAGTGCAAGCGATCAAGAACGACAGCATGTTTGGACTTGGTGAGATGCTGAAGAGAACGATTGAACAAGCAGTGCTGTCCACTGAACAGACGCTGGGAAAGAGATTGCGTGAATTTGCTGTTCAGAACGGCGGATCGTTGGAGCCTGACGACGTCAAACAGTTGATGGATCGGACGATTGCCAATGTACGTGTTTCAATTGGCGAAGACTATTGGACGATGTTGGTCAACGTGATGGGCGGCGAAGCGCAGTTGCACGCCAGAATCACTACCTTGGTCGAGTCTGCGCTGTATGTCTTGAAGAAAGATGAAGTGATCAAGACGCCTTCAAAGAAGACGACTGGCAGAAGAACGGCTGCGAAGCCGCGCAAACCGAAAAATCCAAAGACTGAACCCGCTTCTTCATCGAAAGAAAACGATAGCGGCAACGGATCGGAAACAGAAGAAAAATGAGAAAAAGTCTCTCTGTACGGGACGCCGTTGTATGAACAAAATGCAAAGCCTGAACGGCTTAAGAAAGTGACAACAAAGAAAGTGAGAGAAAGATGACTCAATCTCCTGATATGCCGGTTGGCGGCGGATTCAATTACGGAAAACTTTTGGAGCGGGAAGCCAGTGATATCTTGAAACCGTCTGGCTCTGTCGATCGTCGGTTGATTTGGACTCCGAAGGAAAACCAGACATGGGTTCGACTGTTGACCGGACGTCCAGATCTGCTTCCAAAGCTGAGTGAAGGACAGTTCTTTATGAGATGTGGGTTCCATGACTTTGGCGGAATCCGCGTCGAATGTCCGCGCGAAGTTTGGGATATGTCCGATGATCAGAGCATTGATCGCCGCTGTCCGTTCTGTGAAGGACTCAATGAAGTCTTTCAACAGGCTCGTTTGCAGGGGCGTGATTATAGCTCCATGTACGAAAACGAAAAGGCGTGGGTCAGCGCGTTGGGAATCAAGAGGCGCTATGCCGTTCCTGCGTTCATTCGTTCCGAACAGGAATTGTTGAGCGTTTGGTACAATTTCGGTCAGAAGATGCTGGAAAAAATCTTGGGATGGCTTCAGAGTCTTGATCAGAACGGAAGGCCGATGCACGGAAACATTCTGGATTGGAACAGCGGCAAGGATATTCTGATCGTTAAAAACACCAATAAGGGCGGATATCCGAATTATGACAATTCGGAAATCGCTAGAGATCCAAGTCCTGTCGGGGATCAGAATCTCGTCACGACGTTATGGAACGAGATGCCTGATCTGCACGCGCATTTGTTCTCTCAGCTCAAGTCGTATGATGAGATGAAGAAAATTCTCGATACGCATATGCACTCTCCGCAGCCACAGACACAACAGACTACTGTTCAGGTGAATCAGCAGCCGCCGCAGCAGCAGCAGAATCAGACTCCCCCTGAAATGCCGCAAAATGCTCCTGCGGTTCAGCCGCAGACTGTTGCTGGTGTGCCGCCGCAAAGTGCGCCGAATGCTCCGAATGCCGCTCAGATTCCAGGCGTCGCGAACACGGCGGGCGTTCCGGGAATGAACATTGCTCAGCCTCAAGGACAGCCGCAAGGCGTCGCTCCTATGGGGCAGCCGCCTGCTGCACAGCCGCAGCCTGATATTAATACGCAAATCATGGAAACCATGAGCCGCGTCAATATGCAGAACCAGGAAGCTATTGCCGCTCTCGGACAATGGCAGAGCGAAGGCGGAAGGGATCTGGCGAGACTGCAACAGATTGCCGCTCAGTATCCGAAGCAGATGCAGCCGTTGGTCAATGATGTTGTGCAGCCGCCTCAACAGGAGCAGCCGTCGCAACAACAAACACAGCCAGAAGTCGCTCAGCCTGTCATGCCTGCCGAACCACAGCAGCCGCAAGGTGCATCGTATCAGGAAGTGGAATCGACTGAGGCGCTTCTGAAACAGATCGATCAAGAGACGAATCGATAGGCTGAAGCGGAGTTGGTGCGGCAGGAAAATAATGCTGTTTCCTGTCGCACCAGTTTTTATGTATAGATGACGATAGATCTGATGAACAGATGACGCGAAAAAAACCAAAAACGTTCATCAAGTTGGGGCGCGATTTCGGAAGACACCTTTATGATATGAGAGGAAACGAATTTCGGCTGAATAGAGGGCAATGCCGCGATGTGGGCGAATTGTTGGCCGACTTCATTTACTTCGCTCTTCAGAACAAGATTGATGTGTACATTGATGATGTCGGCAGGCTTGCCATTACAGCGATTCACTCTGCTGTATTTACTGATGAGCAATTAGAAAGAATAGTAAAAGACAATATCGATAATTTAGAAAATGTTAATATTTCAAAAGAAGCGAAAAAACTTGGTTTGGTAAAAAATCTATTTCATGGCACTTATTGGTCGACGTGGGAAGTCTCATTCAGTACTTCAAGAGTGTTTCGAGCGACGATGTTTCGTCGATATGGTTTTCCATCGGAAGAAGACTGTAAACGTTTTAAGGTAATGAAACGTGCAAAAATAACGGCTTGGGATAAACCATACTTTGATCCCGCATTGCGAAGACATTATGAGGGAAAAAGAGAGCCGCTTCCTAGAACCGTCAACAGGATCAAAGGGCAGGCGAAGAGAGTTCTGCGCGAACAGAAAGAGAAGGCTGTGCGCAAAGGGATTCCGGTAGAACAGACTCCGGTTGACGAGATGACTGAAGTGCAGCGTTGGTATGATGAGGCGCAAACGGCAGAAGCGGCGGAAGCGGCTCAAGGGGTTTCTCCGATTCGATTCGATGACAATAAAGAAGAACAGGAAGACTGATGAAGGTGAAGAAAAAGACATCTGCCAAGAAAAGCAGCGGTACGCCAGATCAGATTCTTACGATAGACAACTATGGCGATTTTTTGGGAGAAGTTCAGCAGATGATCAACAAGGATTATGCTGGTATTTCAACTCAGAAATTCAGCAAAATCGATTTCGTTGGCACTGGAAACGCGGCATTTGATTACATCATCAGCAATCGAATCGTGGGGGGTGGTTGGCCGTTAGGGCGCATTGTTGAAGTGTATGGCGACAATGCGAGCGGAAAAAGCTTGATGGGCTCGTTGGCTTTGATCGCCGCTCAAAAAGGGTGGGTCAATTTCCATGACGGGACGCCGTCAATGCCCGGTGTCGGGCTGCTTTTGGATGTCGAATTGTCGTTCAACCCTGAGTTCTTCTTTCAGTTGGGTGGTGATCCTGAATTGCTGATGGTTGCCGATCGGCATAAGCCGCTGAAGGGTTCGACGGAAGTAGGCGAAGAAGGATCGAAAAAGAAGCTGAAGGTGCCGAAAGACGCTGACGGCAATGAGCCGCTATATGTTGAGGCGGTATATGAAATTCTTGAGAAATTCATGTTGACGGTTCGTGCTCAGCATCCGAAGGTTCCGATCGTCATCGTTTGGGACTCTCTTGCGCAGACTCCTACGGCATACGAGTTGGCCAAAGGCGTTCGTGCTGTCGATTACGGAAAGCGCGCTCAGCGTCACAGCGCGGCCATGCGGCGAATCAGGGAAATCGTCAAGAAGACGAATTCGCTGCTGTTCATCATCAATCAACTTCGACACACGATGGCGATGTTCGGTCCAGACAAGGAGTCTGTCGGCGGTGAAGCGATCAAGTACGCGGCCGATTTGAGGATTCATCTCAAGAAAGGCAAGCGCATCTATTATGCGGGAAGTTCAAGCACTACGCTGAAGAACATTTCGGGCGTGCAGATGCGGACGCAGGTGGAGAAGACAAGGTTCACTCCTCCGTTCCGAGAGATTCTGTCGAACTTGTTCTATCGCAGCGGGCTTGATGCTTTTTCGGGCGTCTATGACGCTTGGACCGATTGGTTCCGTGACAGCAACGGCGTCTTCACTCAAGAATTGTCTCAGGAAGGAAAGCCGAAGTCGGGCTATTGGCTTTATAACGGTCTGCCTGACAACAGGCTGGAAGAGCCGATTCCGTTCGGGCGCAAGACGTTCATGGACATGCTTCGTGAACGATCAGAGCTGCATGGATTTTATCAATCATCCTTCGATGACGAATCGGAAAGTGTTTCCGTTCAAGAGGAAGACGAAGACGGTGAAGAGGAAGTCGCTGTTGAAGAAAATGAAGAGACAACCGGCGATGACGCCTTTTGAAACGACTTGAGATAGAAATGGAGAGAAGCACCATGACCGCAACAAAGATCACCATGAAGCAGGCTTTTTTGAAGAGCATCCTGAAGGACATTTCGGCGGCGGTCAAGGCGTCCGCCGTCTATGATCTGTACAAGATGACGTTTATCGAAGTGCAGAACGGTGCCGTCAAGATTTGGGCGCAAGGGCCGGAAAGTTCTTTGCTGCACGTCATTCGAGAAAGCGAAGACTTCGCCATCAAACATGACTCTGAGGTTCCGTTGACGGTGGGTCTTGATTCGAAGGCGTTTGAGTCGTTCGTCAAGTCTTTGCCTTCCGGCACTTTGGTTATGACCATCACGGACAAGGTTGAGCTGAGATGCCGCAATACCGTTTTCACTTTGCGTCCAAAAGACGACATGGAAGTGAATGCGCCTACGTTGAAGATTGAACAGCGCAAGCTGAATTTGAACAGGTTCGGCGACTTCGTCAAGGGCTTGCACGCGATCAAAAACGCGATCAGTCCGAATTCGGAGCGAGTCTGTGCAAGAGGCGCTTTGATCTATTGCGACGATGACAACAGGCTTTCCTTTGCCGCAATGGATGGCGGTCCCTTCATTGCTTGCTATACGGCATCCTTGATCGATGAGGATCAGGATGCGTTGGAGCAAAGCAATTTTTTGGCAGCCGGTCAAGAAAACGGAATCCTGATGCCGTTCTCTTTCGTCGAGTACATGACGAAGCAGACGGAAATCAAGAACATTTCTATGGGGATCAGCGGCCAAGGCTTGTTTGAAGCGGCGTTCGGACTTGAGAACAGTTCAGTCAAGTTCACGACGCGCATCCTGCAAGAAGAGTTTCCTTCCTTGGGCAAGTTGACTCAGATCTTTGAAGAGGAAGGATACAATGTTATTCGGTTGAATGCTCAATCGCTGCTCAAGATTGCGAACCGTGCGAAGCTTGTCAGCGACATGTGGGGCAAGATCGGGTTTAAGCTTGATTCTGGTCAAGGAAGACTGCTTGCGTTTTCTCACGATATGGCAAGGATCAATCAGTTCAATGAATGGATCGGAATCGAGATGGTTGAAGACTGCGACGATGAAGTCGACGAACAGTGGTTCAACATCGATACTGTCATCAATGTTCTGAAGGGTCTTGAAGCCATGGCAAATCTTGGCGATTGCGATGGAGCAGAGTCGTTCCAAGATCTTTCAGTATGCGTCAAAATGTATACAATCAACAATAATATGCAGTTGATTTTCTACTATGATGCCGCTGACGAAGAGACGGAAGAAAGCGGAAACGAAGAGGGGCAGGAAGAACAACAGGAAGCGTACGAAAAGGAAATCAGGCATCGTTCGTACATCATTTCTCAGTATGTGCCGCAGAGCAATGATTACGAAACAGAAGAAGACGAAGAAGACGAATCGCCGAGTCTAGTGAAAGTGGAGAGAGAAAACGACAAAATCAACTTCTGATCATTCTTTATCATATCATCATGTTCACAATTCTTGCAGACAATGTGGTTGGGCGTTTCGTCAAAAAAGACGGAACGCCAGTCAAGCCGAAAGAGCGCGGCAAGCAAAATCTGATCGTGATGGGGATCGTTCCTGATTTGGTGTTCCATCGTTATCGCATGATGATAGATAACATACACTGGAAGCGTCAAGTAGTTGGACGAAAGATCAGTCCATATCGAAATTTCGTTTCGGCCGAAACAGGAACGTTCGGCATCGGTCTGCTTGGATCGATTCTTCAATACATGAACGAATTGGGGCTGCAATACAATTTGATCGACAAGCGTGTTCAGTTTCCGGTTTCCGCCGATGAAATCACTGCAGACATGTTTGGGACGGAGTATAAGCTTCGCCCTTATCAAGTCGACGCGACCAAAATATGCGTCAATTTTCAGAACGGCATTGTAAAGAAGCCGACAGGATCGGGAAAAACTATCGATCTTGCCGCATTGGCAATGGCGTTCAACAAGAAGCTGGAAAACGGGAAAGCCGCCAAGGTTTTGGTGTTGATGGATCAGAAGGGAGGGGCCAGACAGACGGTCAAGCAGTTCATCCGATATGGGATCGATCCCAAAGACATTGTCTGCGTGGTCGGACAATCGAAGTCTCCGAAAGATGATCCGTACAAGTGGAACGAAGAGCGTTTGGATCGATGTCCGATCATCATTGCAATCAGGCAGATGTTCAAGACGCTCAAGAAAATCATGAACAAGTTCGATGTCATCTTGATGGATGAGTGTCACCATGCGTGTTCGAAAGAGAATCGCAGTCTGTTGAAAGCCGCCAAGCGTGCGCGTGTGCGGATCGGATTTTCGGGGACGCCATACACGGGAGACAATGAGCGGGATGTCTGGCGCATGAGTCTGTTCGGCCCGATCATCTACGAGATTCCGACGCGGGATCTGGTAGAGCAAGAATATTTGTCGAAGCCGTTCATCAAGATGATGCTGGTCAGGCGACGTGATGCGGCCATGTTTGCCGCGAACGGCTATCGTGAAATCTATCAAACGGGCATCATCAACTATGACATGCGGAATTTCCTCATCACTCGTCTGTCACGCGGGCTGATAGGCAAGACGCTCATTTTGTTTCTGCGTGTCGAACATGGTGACATTTTGATGCATAAATACGGTTTAGGCGGAAGACCGGCAGTGAACCGCACGAATCCGTTTGAGATCTACAATAAGCGAGAAGACAATTCTCAAGTGCACGTTCCGAAACAGTTGCTGTGGTATCTCGATGGAGATTGGAGCGTGCGCAATCGTGAGCGGGTTCTGAAATCGTTCAACAAGCAGAACCATGCGATTTTGATGGCCAGTCCGATTTTTGACGAATCGATCGATCTTCCGGGCATGAACAACCTGATCATTGCTGGCGGTGAGAAGAGCTATGTCAAGACGATTCAACGTTTAGGCAGGGCTCTTCGACCGAACAACAGCGGGGTGGTTCATGTGTTCGATTTCTTTGATAAAAGCCATGAGATTTTGGAGCGTCACGCGGGCACACGGAAAGAGATTTGGGTAGCGGAAGGACATGATGTGCAGGTCGTCATGATTCAGAAGGTGAGCTGATGGGCGCAATTACCATTTCCCGTGTTGCTTTGGATTGGGAATTGAGTGCGTGGGATGTCCGCGTTTATCTGGCTTCGATTTGGTATAGTCATTTCTACTTGATTTGTTATGACGAAAACAGGATGTTCTTGCCTGCCCGTACCGATCCGCGCGTTCACCAAAATTGGAAGCATTTCGAAGGCGCGGTAAGAAACTCCGATAAAATGAACACAAGTGTTTATCGTTATTTTCAAGTGCTGTTCTATCGGCTGCAAGACGATCGGCATGATTGGCGCGTTTATCCCGTGATGCTGACGACTGCGTGGGCGATCAATCGATACGCGGCGCTGTTCAGCGTGATCCCGCAGCAACAGACGGCTCGAAGTGAAGCGCAAGGATATCTTGAATCCGTGCGTGTCGGGCGTCATTTTTTGCAACGGGTCATGAAGAGCATCAATCAAAATTGGGAGTATCCAAGAGACTTGGAAAAAGTCTTGCGCTATTCAAAGTCGAATGCTCTTCAGCCGCTTTGCCTGACTTGGATCGATCAAGGCGCATTGACTAGGGCATATATTGCATTATCTTTTGAATTTTACAGGGTTTATCATTCTCTTCCTCATGACTTAAAAATCGAGTACGTTGATGAAATTGAGCTTGACAACATCAATAAACGTATGATCAATTTAATACCATCAGGAGAGTTGCAGACCGCTGCTGGAACACAACAAATCATGAACAGGAGCATGTGGAATGTCGGATGAACCCAAAGGCGGAAATGAAAAGTCGTTCGTCAAACAAATTGAAGCTGTGAACGTGAGTCCAAACGAAGCGTTTGAACAATCTGAAGTGGTCGAGATTCGGAGCAAAGCCGAAGACCGTAGAAGCATGTCCGAAGAGAACGCTTCGAGAAACCAAGAAGAAGTTCAACGTCTTTCGGAACAGGTACAGTCGGGACAACCATTCCAAGTCGTTGATCCGTCAGGCAACCCTTTGATCAATCCCACTACTCAGAAGCCGTTTGAAAGCAAAGCCGAGTTTGATACGTATGTGGCGAATCGCAATGCGCGGCTGCAATCCGCTCTTCAGGAATTGGCGGAACTGATTCCAAATCATCTGATCGTTCTGCATCCGGGCGGCGTCCTTCACGCTTCTCCGTCTCCGACATCCGAGTTGGCGGTTTTGTGTGAGATGGCTCAAGATCAGTTCAAGAAAGCAGCGTTCGATACGTTCGGTGCCATGGGGTTCAATTCGAATCCGATTGAAAGCAAGATGGTATTGGAACAGAGGAAGAGGGCAATGCAGCAGCAAGGCGCTCAATCCGTGGGTCAGCCGCCGCAAGCCGTTCCGACAGGAAGACCGCCGCAGAAAAATTGAAATAGGAAACACAGAAGAGAGGAAATGTCATGAATAGAAGCAACCAACCCGAAACCGTGTCGATCGGTATTCCGTCGAGCAATGTCAACGGTGCCGCGCAATCGTCACAGGGAGAAATCCTGACGCAAGGGGCAAGAGACAAGAAAGAAGCGACCGAGAAAGTGCGCGCACTGTTGGAGCGGTGTAGCGTACTCGGCAAGCCTGCCGCTCAGTATGTGTGCGACGTGATGACCGGAGCCGACGAGAATCTGAAGGCAGAGGTTCCGCAGGAGTACGTGACGCATTTGGTTTCTCAAGGCTATATCACTCCGCAGTTCACAGTGACTCAGGTGGGGCTTGATGCGGGCGTGCCGTTGCGCGTCGAAGAGACGCAAGCGGCCTTTGAACAGGTTCCGGAAGTCCAGAGCACATATCCTCAGACGATCGAAGTCGAAGCACAGGAAGTCAACAAGACCGCGCCGCCTTCCCCGAATCTCGCCGCTCAGCCGCAGCAAGCCAATCCTCACTCTGTGGAAGAGATGATGCGCAAGTTCAATCCGCAATACACGGCTCCTCAAACTGAAGCGGCGTTGATGCAGCAGTTCGGGACTATGTATCACCATTTGGAAAATCCGCTTTGGCGGAACGTTGAAAATCAGATCATGTTCGAAGAGGTTGTGGATGGTCTGATCAACCGTAATTCAACTTTCGATCAAAACAGCGAGAACACGATCGATTCAGGCAAGCGCATGCAGATCATGCAGGCGGTGCAGAGAATGATTGCGGAAATCGAACAGTTCGGGGTTCCGCATCTCAGGGCTCTCCATCTGCATTCGAATCTCATGACTCTGTTCTACAAGAACCGCAGACGACTGCTCATTCCCGACACTCTCAGCGCGGGCATGCGTTCCGCAATCGAATCAAAGATCGGGAGCATTCAGCAGATCGCGGAATCGTTCAAGGGCGGTGAATCGGGAAACGTCGAAGAGGACGCCGAAAGGAACGGCGTCGAAGAAACCACGAACACGATTCTGTGATTTTCATGGTTTGGACACGCCTCAAGCGGGCGTTCAAAGGTTCAAAATGAGATTCCAAGACAAGCCGTACCGATACGTTTCAGTATCGAGACTCAAGACCTTGTTGCTGTGTGGGTATCGGTACGGCTTTCAGTATTTGGCTGGGAAGCGTGCGCCGCAGACCGCGCCGATGGAAGCCGGAACGATTGTGCACAAGGCGTTGGAAGAAGGGCGTTTGGAAGGCATCAACAGCGGTCTTGAATTGGCTCAGAGAGCGCAACAGATCATCTCTCCAAAATCTCCCTTCAAATCAATGATCCAAACCGTCATTGACGAAACCTTGCCTGCATTCCATCCTGAAACGTTGTGGCGGGACGGACAGAAGACGGAACTTGTCTTGATGGGGGAAACTCCGAAAAGCAAGACGCCGTTCAAGGTCATCATCGATTTGGTTGACGAGCAAGATCAAGAGGCGATCCTTTGGGATTACAAGACGGACAAGAAGTTCAATGCCAAGTATCACTTGTTTCAGGGTTCGGTCTACAAAGCCGTCTATGAACAGCTAAATCCTGGACGTCAGGCGCATTTTGCTCTTTGTCTGCTCAGGCTCAAAAAGAAGATCCGCTTGAATGTCTGGAAGCCTGAAGAGACTTGGGATTACGTTGAAAAGCTGATTGAGCTGATGCGGCCTGAAAAGCTGTGTCCGAATACGAAATCATGCTACGCATATGGCAACCCGTGTCCGTACAGCAACCATTGTCCGCACTACAGATATGGGAAAAAGTGAAGAACGTCAAGGCGTTGGGGGAAAAAAGCCGATGCTGTCGGTTGATCAAGTCATTGAAGAACTGGACAGGATTTCTTCCACAGTCAAAACGTCTGCCGAAGAAGGGGTGAAGGAAGCTTTGGAAGACATGAGTCCTAGCGAGCGGGCAAAACTGCGTGAGGATCTTGGTTCGAACTTGAGCGACGTTATTGCAAGTCTGAAGCAAGGTCTGACGGAAGTGACTGACGTTATTGGCAATTTAGACAAGAAATATCCGTTTCTGAAGGGCAAGCGGAGGAAGCAGAAATGAAGGGATGGAAGAAAGGCGAGCGGGACGCGGCAAAACTGTTGGCAGAATGGTGGGGCGTGAAGTTCTATCGTTCACCGGCGTCCGGAGCAATGGCGACCGTGATGGCGGATGCGCTTTCTCCGAATCTTCAGCGGGCGATGACCGGCGATATCTATTGTGATGACGAAGAGTTTCCATTCAGCGTGGAAGTGAAGGCGTATGCTCAACTTTCGCTCTACTCTCTGATGACGAATCCGAAGGCGGATTTGTGGGCGCATTGGGAGCAAGCCAAAGTGCAGGCGATGCGGTTCAAGCAGATTCCAATGCTGATGTTCAAGGAAGACCGCAAATCATTCTTCATCGCATTCCCTCGATACTTCCTCGAAGAGCTGTTCAAGGTATTGACGGGAAAAACGGCAAGCGCCAAAATCGAACAGATCTATTACATCGATGACCATTCTCCTCTATGGTCCATGTCGCTGCAAAAAGCGGACATGGTGGTCATGTCATGGAAAGCGTTTTCAGAGGGCTGCTTCAAGAGTGACGTCGTGGAAGCGGCTCTTGCCTGCCATGAAAAGCGATATGTACTTGGGAAGCCTGATCCTGCGGAAGCACAAGAAGAATCAGATAGTTTGGATTGACTTGATCGTGGCCTAAGATAAACTGTGAGAGTGAATTCTCTTTCACAGGAAGGGCACGATCAATGCAGGTTCAAGATCTCAACATCAAGCGCAAAAAACTGATTGATGACGACAGCGGGGCTGCTGCTGCGACCACTACGGCAGATATTTCGCCGTTCGTTCATCGGTTGCCGCTTGGAACAACGCTTGCTCAGGACGAAGAGGAGCGGCAGCGTAGACAGGCTGGCGGTCTGGTTGATCCGCAGTTGGGCGAAGCGGAAGACGAGCAAAAAGCCGATCCGAACGAGGTGGGCGACCGCAAAGATTGGATCGACATGCCTGCCGATTTCAAACCGGCTCAGATGCAGGGCGGTCCATCGGATCGCACCTATCAGCGCATCAGAAGCGGTTATGACGGCGTCCCAGGAGAAATCTACAGCGGGGTCACTGAGGGTGATGAGCGAGGTGATATCCACAAGGACGTGAATCTCAGCAGCGGCTTCATTCGCGATCAGCACTTGGATCAGATCAAGAAGGGCGATCGGGTCTATTACGATGACCGGCCGCATCGCGTGAAAAGCATGACGACTGACTTTCGCCCGAAACGTCAAGGGGTTATCGGAAGCGTCAAGTTTGAATTCGTCGATCAAACCGCGCCGCCCGTCACGGTCGAAATCGTCTCTTGATCTGTTGAACGGATGCAATCGTGCTCAGGCTCGACAAAGCCAACATTTATTACCTCATGTACAGAAAGTGGCAAACCGACAGGTTTCCGCTTGTCTATGTGATCTGGTCGAACAACCAAGACACGATGGCGCTGAACATTCACTATGCCGGAAAGCTTTTCCTTGGACGACAACGGCAGTCGCAATGGGTCATTCGTGCAACGAATCTGAACCAATCATTGCTTGTGCTCGGACGATACAGGAGACATCCGGCGTTGCGCGTCTTCTTTTCATTCATCGAATCGCCGCGATTCAGCAGAATGCCTTGGAAATCACGCTATCCGTATCTGCGGGCGCGTTGGCCTAGAATCACAGAGTTACTAATCAGACAATATAAGACTCCATTTATGAAGGTCAATTGGATGACCAATAAGAAATCGATTGATCTTGCAATCATGAAGGCGGAATCGAATACATGGCAGATCCACTCAAACTAAAACTTCGGCTGAAAGCTGATGCCGATGATATGATGGGAGAGTTGAGCGGAAAGTTTCTGAAGACTTTTGATGAAGGTATAGTTAAATCTTTAGATAAGGCTTTTGTTAAGGTTGGTGCCAACACTAAAAAAGCACTCAAAACGACTCTTGGAGAAATTTCAAAAGGCATCAAGGGGGATGTGAAGGCACATGATGTAGAAGAATTTACCGTTGAAATCAAAAGCGTGGTAAAAGAGGTTGGAAGACTACAAGAACGCATGTCTCATGTTCGGGAACAAATGATAGGTCAGCCTGTCGTTTTTAAGAGAGAATTAAGGAACCAACTTAATGAACTAGGTGGCTATGTAAGAAAGCAACTTGAGAGTACGACAGAGGGCGCGGCGCAAATTGTTGCGATCGGAGGAAGCGCCAATAGAAAACAAGTTTCTGATGCCATGCGTCAATTCGGCCGTTTGCAAGATCAAACGGAGAAGATGGAGCAGGAAGCGGAGAAGTTTGCTGAACGTCGAGACGTTTCGATGCGAAAGCGCATGATGCGTTCGTTCGGCAAAATGGGAAGCGATATTCGAGAAACAATGCGTTCCAGAGTCGGAACCGCTTTGTCTATCGGCGCGCTTTATGAAATGGCGCGTGTCGGAGTCATGGACGTCATTAGGGATCATCAAGAACTTGCTCTCGCCGCGATGCAGGCGAATGCTTCGACGCATGCTCTCTATCAAAACATGCTCGGTTTTGCTCAACAGGCGATGTCGTTTGACGATGCGCGGGAAGCTGCGGCTAATTTCGCATTAACCGGTCAGCGTGGCGTTGAAGTGTTCAGGGAACTGAATACCGAACTAGGTCAGCTCGCGTACATTGGGACCGAAGCAGGCGAATCAACGGCAGAGGGCTTGACGTCGATCGCACAAGCATCTGATACGGCTCTTGAAGACATCAAAGACTTCATGGGCGCGCTTGCCGGAATCCGCAACATCAGTCTTCGCAATCAGTCCATGCGGGAATTGGTTGCTCAGGCTCAGTTGATGGGTACGCAAGGACCGCAATGGATCGGACGCATGGCGTCAGGATTTGCCAAGCTTGATCGCGGATTGCGCACGCTTGGCGTATCCGGCGCAAGCATTCGTTCGATCATGTCGGATTTGTCAAGCCTTGACATTTTTGACCCGACTTCCGCTTTCTCTCAGTTCATGCTCAGGTTCGGCGGACGCCGTGCGCTGTTCCAGGTGTTTGAAGGCGGTCCTGAAGCGGCTGCGGAAGCCATGATTCGCGCCGCAGATCAGTATGGAGATATTTTCCGTCAAGGCACTCGATTTGAGCAGATGCTTTTCAAGAGACGCATGGGCTTGAGCGATGAAATGATGGAAGTGGTTTCGCGCTTGTCGACAGCGAACGAACAGCAGCGTGAAATTTTCCGAACCGAAACGAAGCTGCAAAGAGCGGTTGGGGAAGAGCGGATACAATTGCAGCGGCAGTATGACGAAATGATGGCGAATCAGTTGGGCGGCATGCGGCGTGTCCGATTTGAGATTCAAACCTTGTTCCGTTCCTTCGGGGAAGCGTTGTTCGAAGCGCCTACAGGCGGAAAAAGCATCATCGTGTTGCTGAATGATTTGTTTATTGGAGAAGGCCCATTTGCTCAAGCAATGAGAGGGTTCAATGAAAATTTGAGCAAGGTAATGCCTGCGATTGGAAGAAGCCTTGCTTTTGTCGTACAAAATATTCCTAATGTGTTAGATAAAGGGCTTGCGGCACTTGTTCATTTAACTAGTCCGGAATTTCTTGTAAGCCTCAAAGACATGGGGGAAAAAGTCTTCGAAGCGGCGAATGTGATCGCTGGCGCGTTGGGAAGCGTTCAAAAAGGCGTTGATAAAGTAGGCGGTCCTGGAACAACCATGGCGGGCATCTTCCTTGCATGGATTACAGGCGCGTTCGGATTGGTGCGCAAAGGGTTCGCATGGTTGTTTAAACGCGGCGGGAAACTCCTCCTTCGAGGGATTACCAAAGGCTTGCCGGCACTTTTTAAAGGCGTTGTCGGGAAGGCTCTTGGCGTAGTCGGCTTTCTTGTCAGCGGCATTTTTGGAGCTATGAAACGGGGTTGGGAAGCCGTTACAAAGGGAGCGGAATGGACAGACTTCTTCAGGATACTTTCTCATGCCGCACTTGGTTTTGTCGAAGGAGTGATTGAATGGGTAACGTTCATTCCGACGAAGTTGATAGACTGGATTTTCGGAACCGATATCACCAAATCGATTCAAGAAGGGTTTGATGATCTACATGACCAAATAGACCATTTCTTCGGCTTGTTGGAACGGATGTGGTCGGCAATCAGTGATTGGATAACACGACAGGCAAGAAGATTCGGCATCGATCTTGGACCGACCACGGAAGAACTTGGAAGAACGACGCTTGCTGAACGAAAAGCACAAGAAGCGGGCGCAGCCGCAGCAGCGCGAACACGACAAGTCGCAAGGCGTGAAGAACTTAGAGAATTGATCAATACCATGTCTACTACGGGCGGCATGGATCGGGCCGTTCTCATGTCCATGGCCAAAGAACAGTTGGCTGAGGAAACCAAACGTGAAATGGCGGCTGGATACGCAACCGGAGGTGTGGCGGAATCAAGGGCGTTGTCGACGGTGATCGGCAACATTCGCGCTCTTCAGACGACTGGTGGCGGCAGCGCGGAATTCGCGGCGGCGCTTTCACAAGTCGGATTCAAACCGGGCGGCATCTACACGACAACCGCACCAACCGTTGTCGGCGGAATGAACCTGACTGCTTATCAGACGTTTGGACGCGGACGGCGGATGGCTGGAAGGATGGCGGCTGGCGAAATCGGCACACAAGAACTTGCCGACTATTCAGACGCCTTCAGACAGCTTGGCATGGGCGTCAGCGGCAGAACGAAACCGCTGTTCATTCCGACATTCGGTGACGATCTGATCAGGGGTTTGGCGGCTGTTTCGATGATCCGGCCGGATATCATCAACAAACTGAGCATCACGTCAGCGTACCGGAGTCCGGAAGAACAGGCGCAGCTTTACAGGCTCAATCCAAACAAAGCCGGTCCACCGGGAAGCAGCAGACACGAAGTCGGTCTTGCCACGGACATCGGCGGTTTGCGCAACCTGTCGCCGGAAGATCAGCATTTGTTCTTGGCTACCCTGGCTCAGCATGGAGTCGGACCCGGTCAGGTCAGATTGGACGCCGCTTTCGGAACGGCAACCGGAGAAACATGGCACTTCGAGCGCGTGCGTGGCGGCGCTCGTGCGACGTACGGTGCGGAACTGCCGATCGTTGAACCAACCGCTCCTTCGCTGGCGGGCGTCAGACCGCCTACATATCCGACCGCTCCGACCGTTCCTATTCCGACCGCTCCGACAGTCGGCGCGGCTGCTGGCGGGATGCCGCCGTTGATGGGACCGGCCGCTTATCCTGGCGTTCCTGCGGGCGCGGCAGCGGCAATGACCACAGGCGGCGTCACGCAAGTGCATGACGTTGAAGCGGATCGGCTGCTGAACATCATGGTCAGAGTGCTGCACCGTCTTGAACAGTCGAATAACAGCTTGGCGAACGAAACCGCGCGGCAAGGGCTGCACAATCGAATTCATGAGGCGCACAACGCATTCAAGCCAAGCGATGAGGGCGTTTGATGACGATTATTCGGATTGGACACTTCGACGAAAGCGGGGCGTTCATTCAGGGCGACAACAGCGGAGTCACACCGTTGTATCCCGCTAGCCAATCTCCGCATATTGAGGGCTATATTCTGCCGATCATGTCGTTCAGGCGCATGTCTCAACAACGGAATATTGCGCCGATCGTGTTTCAGGAGTCCGTAACGATCAGCGACGGCAAGAGCGCAAGCTTCGATTCGCAATCGCCGTTGGGATCGTCCGAACCGTTCCTCACCTATTCGAACAGCGGAAGCCGTTCGCTTGGATTAGAATTGAGCTATACCGCTGTCAGCCGAAACTACAATTTCCGATGGGTCATGCAGCAGCTTGCTCGTTTGATGGCGCTGGCCTATCCGATCTATCAGCGGGGAAACGTTGCCGCTCGTTCATTTTCACCGCCGCCTATGGTGCTGCTCAACTACGGACAGCGATACATCAACGTTCCCTGCAAAGTGACCGATGTACGCTTCAATGACAATGCTTCCTATCCGATTGAAATGTACACGCATTTTCCGCTGCGCGTTGACGTTTCATTGAGTTTGACGGTTTCGTATCCGTTCGGATACGCTCCCGGTCATGACGACATTGCCGCGAAATGGAGCGATGCGGACTTCAGCGGCGCGATCGGAGACGCGGCGGTTCCGCAGGCTGTGTCGCCGATCAACGAGCCTGAAAACTACGAAAGCGAAGCGCCGCGACCAGTCTTCAGAGAAGCAGGCGTTCTGCAAGTCAAGGATCGAAGCTTGGAAATCAATCCGGCCAATCAAGGCTTGTCTCCAAACAGACGATCGCGCAAATTGAACGAAATTACGTTCACACGGAGGTGATTCGAAAATGCCGACATCTCCAAATCTTCCAAGCAAGGTTTTCAGTCAGGGCTCCAGATTTCTTCGCAACGGTACGCTTTACACGGATGCCTACGAACGCACCAGAAAAATCTGGTATCGGCGTCCGACTATCGATCCTGATCCGACCGACACATTCACAACGGTTCAGCATGGAGAAGAATTCAAGCCTGAACTGATCGCCAACCGGGTCTATGACGGGCGCTATGAATACGGCTGGCTCATCATGCTTGCCAACAATCTGTTGCACGTTCGAGAGCTGACAACGCGCAAGACGCTGCGCATTCCAAATTTATCTCGCCTTGTGGGCGTAATCGCTTGATCAAAAAAGCGCCAAAGTCTTGACAGTCATCATGGAAGCGGGGAAAATGGATGGCATCGATTCAGGACATCCGTGCAACGCGGACCTAAAAAAGGACAGACCAATATGCCTACATATCATTGGAAGGCTTCCAAAAGCGAACTGCTGCGTCTTCTGTCTGAAATAGAAACCGCCGTTCATCATCCCGATGATGGCGGTTTTCATTTTGAGATGAGAGCCGAAGAAGGCATGGTGCGGATCGAAGCGGCTCAGGATGTTGATGACGTTCCGTGGGACGGAGAACCGATCATCATGCTTTGAACTGAACTGCTACTTTTTGCGGTACAGCTCACGGGGGTTGTACATGTGCCATCCGATCAGGCGGTTTGAACCGGCTTTTCTGACGACGTCCGCAACCGCTTCATTGACGGTGCGGAATCCGCCATAGGTTCCCCAATTCCCCATGTGATAGTAGCGTCGGACGCCGTGTTCATTCTCCATTTTGATCAGGCACAGGTTGTGACCGGAGATGTCTTGCAGTTTCTTCCCGGTCGACCAGACTACATTGAGAATGCGGACGTCGTATCGAGCCTGAAGCCGTGTGGCGCACCATAGGCTGAATTCATCGCAATCAAACGGCTCGTTGGGCGGCTGTCCATGCCCTTTGTTGTAATGCATGATTCGGCCTGGAATCTTGCTGCGCGGCATATTGGCAAGATCATCCGGGTTGTCTCCGTGTCCGCGAATGATGCAGTTGAACAAGTGGTCTCCAACGTCAGGGTGTCGGAATGCGTCGCCTAGACGCTTCCAATCGTCTTCGCGCCATTGAATCTTGTTCATGATCGCCTGAGCAACCTTTGGAGTCAGATCTCCCCAATTCGGTCGAGTGCCGATGTATTGTTTGTCAAGTTTCTGAATGTGCTTCGACCAGCCTGAGTACAGTTTTCCTCGCTTGACGCTCCATCGATAGAGCAGCTTCTTGAATCCAAGCCATGACATAAGACGACTCCTGCTTTGTTTTTCTTACTGAATCGATTGAACCATCATAGTATCATTTGGTTCATGAAAACTTCCTGCCCAATGGTGTTTGATCAAGGATGTATCCGAAGGATGAACATCCTTGGCAGTGACAACCAAGACGACAGGCTCATCACTGGAATCGTTTAGCTGAGATGATGATTCCAATGAAACCGCCAAGCCAGCGGCGAAAGAATACGGACTGAGGTTGAATCCTTCGTTTCGAATGTTGATCGCTGCATTCAAGTCACGATCCATCACTGAACCGCAATGATCACAACGATAGGTTTCATTGCCAAGCTTCAATTTTTCGTCGCCATCCTTGAGCGAACAGCACTGTGAACACTGCTGCGTACTCGGAAACCATTGATTGATTGCAATCACTTTCGAACCGAACGCTTCTGCTTTATATTCGAGTTGACGTCTGAATTCAGACCAAGCAACATCACTGATCGATTTCGACAAATTTCTGTTGCGGATCATCCCTTTGATGTTCAGATCCTCGATTGCAATTCCGCTGAAGCACTTCAGCAAAACAGTGCTCAGCTTGTGCGTGAAATCGTTTCGAACACAACTGATGTGATAGTACAGCTTTGCAAGCTTTTGCTTGGTCTTCTCTCTGTTGTTCGATCCTTTGATCTGTCGAGACAGCTTTTTGTTCAACTGTCTCAACTTTTTCAGAGCGTGTTTCAATGGCTTCGGTGCAGTGAATGATTCGCCAGTGCTCAGGATTGCGAAACTGTTGAGTCCAACATCAATACCGACCAACGCTTGGGTTTCACGATTGGCTGGTTCATCAATGTCAATCTCAACGCTTATGGAAACGAACCATTTCTCAGCGGTTCGACTAATGGTTGCGGATAGAATCTTGCCGCTGTAACGCAGACACTCTCTCATTCGAACCCAACCCAACAACGGAATTCTAATCTTGTTTCTATTTATACTAAATTGATTATTAGCTAGATAAAATGAATCCTTACACTTTCCTTTGCGCTTGAACTGAGGATATCCAGGCTTGTTTCCTGCTTTGATGTTGCGAAAGAAGTTCTTGAATGCTGTTCCAAGACGATCGAAAGCGCACTCAGCAGCGCACTTTGTCACTTCAGTCACAAATGGAAACGCATCGTGCTTGATCGCATTGAATTCTTTTTTCAGCTTGAATTTGCTTGGCTTCTCATCTGCTTCGTACTGCTGTTTCCATTCCGCAAGGCCCCAATTGAAGACAAACCTCGCAATGCCGCAAGCACGCCTGAAATAGCCGCACTGCACATTGTTTGGCTTCAATTCAATCTTGTGGGATCTGTGGATTTTCATGGTTTAATTGAATCACTTGAGTTATTCGTTCATCAATATGATAAAGTGTTTCAATCAAAAAATCAAGAACACATTCTTGTTCTTTTACTTCTTGAAAAGGCAAACTCCCCATCGCGCTCTGCGTGCGACAGGGAGTTTGTTTTGTGTTCCAGGGAGGAGTTTGGTGGGCAATTTGCAGGGAATTGCAGAGCGACTTTGGATGGAAAAGATCAGGCGGGAGTTTGCCAAAACAAGTTGCCAACGTTTTGTTTTGTTGATCTGCTTGCCAGTCTATCCGATCAAGAAGAGATGTCAAGAAGAAAAATGTCAACCTGTCACTTTTTTCTGTAAGGCAGTCTCTGAGGCGGCGCATTGAGACGGCGCGGATTCTTGTTGTTGGCGCGGGTGATGCGGTGAAGCGGATTCTGTGGTTCATTGCCTTTGGCCAATGAGAGAGCGTGCTGTTGAATCCGTTGCTGGTCTGGATTCCATCCGAAGATTTCGCTCTCCCAAAGTCCTTTGTGCTGAAGCCATTTCGCTCCGCAACAGGAACAGACGGTTTCTTCCGGCATGTTGCTGTCGAACGTCGTCAATAGACGCGCTTCGTTCGGTCGTCTGTCTTCGGGATGCTGCAAGTCTCTGTTGTTCGATTGAAGTGCGGAAAGTCGTTCTTGAGCCTGTTTCAGGCACATGGGACAGTAGACCCATCCTTCGCTGTGATCGGCGCTCTGAACGCCATATGCGCGCGCCAGAGACAGTTTTGAAGCGGCTTGCTGCTTGCGTCTTTGGAAATCGCGGGCGGCTTGTTCGACTTGCTGTCTGAGTGCAGGGTTTGCGCGCAAGGCTTCGAAGACGCACCAGTGCTCTCTGATGATCTGTTGCATCAATGCGTCAGGCTTGCCGCCATAATGTCCGCTGCGCACGAACGTCAGATGATCTTGCTTGTTCTGAGACTGCACGGCGAATCCGACCAGTTCTTGCCCCTCATAGACCAGAAAGGAGTTCTTCAATACGATGTCGCCTTTCGTCATGTCGGAATGAAAAATCTGGTCGTAGGGGTTTGCTTTTTTCATGAGTGCCGCGTTCCTTTCAGATGGTCAATATGCACCGTTCGAATTGGCTGTGCAGGTTTGATTTACGCTTTTCATTGCGGATCAGCTTCACCATGCCTTCACGCTGCATTTCGATCAAGAGCATGTCGACGTAGCTTGAAATGACTTGGAAGCCTTGCGCATGCGGCGGAAGATCGCGGCGGAACTTGACGATGAGGGACATGACGCGCATGGATTTGCGCCCGTCTTCGTCTGTTTTGCCGTTGTCATTGATGTGATCGAGGATGTGCGTTTTGACATCTTCGAAGATTTCTTCGGCCGCTTCTTGGTGCATGGCTTTTGCTCCAAACCTTAAGCGTCAAAAACAACAACGATCGATACCTTTGCGCGCGGATCGTCATCGATGGCAGGATCGCCGTCGTCCTTGACTTTCTTGGCCATCAGCTTCATTTCCACTTCAAACAAATCGCCGTTGTCGTCAGCCGATTTGATTTCCCAATCGTCCGGGATGTCTTTGATCAGTTCTCGAAGTTCTTTGACCGTCATGACTGTGCTCCATGGAGAAAATGGTGGACGCGACGGGATTTGAACCCGCAACCTCTTGCATGCAAAACAAGCGTTCTTCCATTGGAACTACGCGCCCAATTCGGAATGGGGAAGGATGTCCTTCCCCGTCGAATCTTGGTGAGCGTGCTTGGATTCGAACCAAGACTGACACAGATTTAGAGTCTGTCGTTCTACCATTGAACTACACGCTCGGTTGTCGGATCAGATCATATCGGGAACTTCGATGATACGGGCTTCTCCATCAGTACGCAACGGCTGCATCTTTGTCTTCAGCTCTTCGTTACGTTTGATGCACTGCATCTGCTTGTGTTGATCATAGGCGCAGAACATCCTGTCACGCATCATCAGGATGATCTTCCACTGTTCATCGGACAATGGATGCTTGCAGTTCGATTCGATGCGCTCGCTGTAGTAGTCCTTCGCTTGCTGGTCGTTTGTCAGCCTTTTCTTCGCCAAAGACCAAGCGATGTGATTCAGCCGATAATTGGTTTTGGCGACTCGCAGGTTGTTGTGCAACTTCCACATGGAAAACATGTGGTGCATTTCGCTGTGATCATCGGTTTGAGAATCGTTTCGGTGCGACAGCAAGCTGTCCTGATCGATCATGGCATGCATCTGGTCGGAACTGCGCACCAGACGCTTGTTGTGACGGATGATCTCGGCACGCTTCTTCTGGATTGCCTTGAATTGCTTGAACTTGGTCATCGGTTAGTTCCTTTCGGTTTGAGTCATTGAAACAATGTCAGTCTAGTTGTTCAGAGAGTCGGCAAATTTCGCTCCATGGGATTTTGTTGTTGATGTATTCTGTTTCCCAATCTGAGCATCCAAGGTATTTCTCGTCTTCGAAGTTGAATTCGGCTTGATCTCTCAACAGGCTTTCCACGTCGAATTCATCGATGTCATGATGACGACAAACGTCTGATTTCTTGTCTTTTGCCAGGATGCCTGTCGCATCGGATGCACGTTGGATCAGTTCGGCGGCGCGTTCTCGAAGCCAATCGATGTCGGCCTGAGTCGCATTCTCCCAATCCCATTCTGCTTGGAATTTCATTTCTGACATGGTCATTTCCTTTCGTTCGGGTTGATGCTTTGTGAAGCGAACCTCTGAAAGGAAACCGGGCGGGGATTTGTTGCGTCGCTAAGAAGGCATGACGTCTCTCCTTGTTGGTTTGAATGTAATACAGCTTGCTTGGCTTGTCCATGATTCAATGACAATCGAATTGGGTTGAGACGGTCGGACACACGTGCCCGTCGTAGAGATGATGCCAGACGCGCTTGTTATGAGGCGCGGAACGATTCTGATGAGGAATGCGAAAGTATACTGTGCCTAGAACGCTTCTGATCTGCATCAGAGCATTGCTGAGTTTTGGCGTACCATTCAAATCGATGTTGGAAGTTTCGAAGATGTCGCAGGGTCCTGACGGAGTGAAGATGTAGGCGTAATGCGGCAGATGATATTCGTCTTCCGGGAAGCCAAGAATTGCATGGCATACGCTTCCGTCTTCCAGCATGACTTCACCGGCAACGAACCACACCCCTTCGCTCTCTTCGTACTTGCAGTCAGGCAGACCGGCTTTAAATTCGAACTGTTGATCAACAGTCAGATTCAGCTCCAATTTCATGCCGACAGTCAATTTTCTGTAGTCTGTGGGTTCGGTGTGCATTATTGCCTTCTTTTCTTCTTCACGGGATGTCTTCATGCATCAATGTTTTCGCACCTAGAAAAACAAGAAAGGTAGCACATTCCTTGTCAACTTCTTCCTCTGTCATGGTCTTGAATTTTGGATGACTGAATGCATGTTCGAGTGCGTCGGCGGCTTTTTTTGCCCATGTTCCATAAGGATCGTGAAGAAGCCAATGGTACAAGAAAGGCGACGCTTTTTCTGCTTGTTGTGCAGCTAGCTTAACGATCCTGCGAAGACGTTCAAAACCGTATCGTTGCAGATTCACTTTCAATGTCAGTTCGTCTGCCATGTTTCGTCTGGCTTCAATCTGACTTGTCGCATACTGTACGGCAAGTTCTTCTTGCCTTCGTCTTCTGTCTTTTTCGCTTTCGAACGTCGTCATGGCTTTATCCAATTTGTTGGATAGACCATAACGCTCCCGTTACAGATTGTCAAGGGAAAATTGAATCAGTCGAGAAGATGGATGAGAAGCGACACGATCAAGAATGTGATTGGCGCAACGACGTGTCTGCCGAACAGGGCTTGTATCATGAATTTCAGGTCAATGTATTCGGCTTGTCTGTGAGTCAGATTGCTGTCGTAATCTGAAGGCTTTGATTTGTGGATCAGATTGCGCAGCATTTTGAGCAGAAGGATGAAGAGAAGAGTCTGCGGATAGCTCGGAACCGGGACGCCGTTTCTTCCGGCAGACCATCCGAACACAAGCCAAATCGTTAAGCCGTACAATAAGCAGCCGACAAATGAAAAGATGCTTTCTGTCATATGCCAGCCATAGTAGAGCGGATCTGTTCCAAGCTTGGTTGATTCCTGTTGAGACATGGCAGTCAACACCTTTCATCGATTGGTGTTTTGACTCTTTCGCCTTGATCGAATACTTCAACGCTTCTCAGTGCGGATTTTTTCCAGGCATCAGGGAATCGTTTGCAGAATCGATTCAGCATCGATCTTACATAGTCGGAAGTGTTGGTCAGGCGAAATCCCGGAACACTGGACAGTCTTCGCCAGCCTGCGTTCTTTTCAGTGTACCAGAGGTGCATGCCAAGCAGTATGAATTCGTCGAAATCTGTTTGTGTGATGGTTTGTTTCCCGCTTTTAGCAACGAATTCGCCCATGAACAGCTTGACGGTCTTGTCCATTTCATGATTATCCAGAATCGGCTTGATTTGCGTAGTCATCAATCTTAATCCTTTTTACCGTTCTTGTCGAATATCAGCATGAATTGTTTTTTTGCGCGCATGTTCCTGACGTCATTAGGGGGGAAAATGATCCGTTTCCCGCAACGCTGGCAGCGATAATGAATGTTCCCGGTTCTCAGTTCCCATCCTGGATTTTCCAAGACATGTCCTTTTCTTCTGCATACAACCGCACGAAGCATCAAACGATAGGCACGTTCTCCTGTTCGAATGATGCGTTCAAAGAACATCTGCTTTCCCTGTTTTTCCTTGCACTGACCATCTTTATCTTTCTTTATATTAAATTCGTTGACAGGAAAAAGCAAGACCAAGTCGCCGTCTCTGATCAACTTGACTTCTTTTGGCAGAATGTCAATTATCATCGGCTTTTTCCGTCATTGCGAAGTCTGTTTCAATATAGCACAGATCTTCTGTTGCAGGCTTGTATTTTTCAATTATTTAAATTATAAAAAATGAGTCTTTCCAATTCTTTCCGTTTTATTGTTTATGGTGCCATAGGAATTTTAGTCGATTTGGTTGAAGAACGTTTTGTCTCCGAAGGATTCGACATCATTTTTGAACACGATTCGATCAGGCATCTTTTTGGTTGCCAACAGATAGAACAGTTTTGCGGCATTGATGAGTGTATTGCAGTTGTTGGAGTGGATCATTTCGAAAGGATAATTCGGGGTTGACCGCAGCGTCATGATTTTGTGACGAACTTCCGCTGCGCGTTCGTCCTTGTAAGACTTGTCATAGGGATAGAGAACATCGCCCCATTGATGATTGAGAATGATTGAAAACCGTTGATTGTGTCTGTTTCGCATAATATACATACGACTATTGTTGTAATTTTCTTGAGAGTACATTGTGCAGACAGGATTGTTTGCGTCAAACAGGACGCTCAACATTTCACGGTCAAGGCTGGTGAAATGAAAAGTCTTCATCAGGTAGAGGAAGAGCCGCATTATGACGATTTGGCATCGCTTCATGCCTTCATCTGTCGTCAAGTTTCCATTCGAAGCGAATTCCATCAGCCAGCTCAGCAATGCAAAATCACCAATCATTTCACATTCGTTTTCGCTATATGCGGTGATGAATGACTGCTGCTCCTTGCTTGTGTCCAATTCGTCTTTTTCGTATTGAAGCAGAAAAGTGCTCAGCTCCAAAGGCTGAATCTTGCTGATCTCCGAAAAAAACGTTCTGGTTTCCATTTTTCCGCTGGAACAGCGTTGAAGAAGATTCAGCGTATGCTGACTATCCTTTTTGCCTTCTTTGAAGAAGCAGACGAGTGGAACAAAGCACGGAACGTCTTCGCCATGATGGCGCTGATCGATTTCTCCGATTGAATTGAATCGAATATTAAAGTTCATCAGAGTATAACTGTTTTGTTTTTCATCGTTCATTGATGCCGCTCTGCCGCCGTCAATCATTCCCATGTGCTTTGACGGCGTAGGATCGTCACACGAATTCAGGCATTCCTTGATGGCTTCGAAAACACTGGTGCGGGCGATCGGAATGTTTCGAATGCGCGGAAGGTTGTTGAGTCCTTCACGTAGTAGAACAGCAGCGTTGGGGTGTTCAGCCATGATGTGCATCCAAACAGGACCAAACACCATTTCAGGATCGATCATTTTGAACCTGTTCTTCTGACTCCCGTTATTCTTGCTGTCTGTGCTTGGTATCATGGTTTCCTTTTCTGATCTTGTTTCAGTTCTTTTTGAGAGACAGGCAGTCGTCCATGCGCTTTGTAATAGGTCAGTGTTTCATGAATTGCGAACAACTGGTCCATTTCCGTAGTAACGTCAATGTGTTTGACGAACTTGTCTCCTTTTCCCTTCAGAAAAACGCGCAAGATGACGCTTTCGCCATTTGTTTGGATCAAATGGACGTTCCCGAATTCCGCGATGATTCGGTATGCTTCTTCCATCATGCGCCTTTCTGATTCAGACATACAACGTCAAGGGCGCGGAAGTGAGGCTATTTTTTTCGTTTTGTGGTTTTGGCTGGAAGAGAAATTTCCAATTCGTCAATCGCTCTTTCCAAGAGGATGGATGCAACCTGCATTGGCGTGATTTTGCGTTTTGGCTGCATGTTGCTTAGGTGTTCCGAGATGCGCGCCAGACGTTTAAGCGTCTTTGGTTTGAGTCGGATGAGTCGTTTCAGCTTCATGGTTGGATCAGTGTTTTGACCGCCGCCTTTCGGCGTCCTGAACCGCTGTTCCACTTCTTTTTTTAGATCCGACGCATCCCAAAGCTTAGCACTGATCCTCCGAAATGTTTTCTCTGATTCCTTCGTTTTACTCATCTTCTTGCCTTTCAGGATTGGGGTTCAGAAAGCCCGCTTGACGCCTCAGAACCTGCAAGACATGCATGTTTGCCCGTCCCGCTTTCTTGATGAATTCAGGGCTCTGTTCCACGCCGAAGTATTCGTGGGCAAACGTTGCAACAGCCGCGCTTCGAGAGATGCCAGCGGCACAGTGAACAATGACCCTGTGGCTCTGATGAATCCAATCGAAGAAGCTGATGATACGATCCGCATGATGCTCGTTGAAGATCCGATAGATGTCCGTCATGTTGCCTTTCCCGCGCTTCGGGTCGATATCGTCGAACGCAAGAGGCAATACGGCTTTGCATCCCATCGCAGCCATGAATTCCATGGGAAAAATGACGGTTCCGGTGCCTTCGGTGATGGAGACAAGCCACCATGGAGTTTGGGCGTCATTGTCCAGAATGCTTCGCATGGCATCGATGCGGGAGTCTTTTTGCATCAAAGCCATGAACGGAGTCGCCGGAAGGAATTTGATTTTCATGGCACGTCACTAGTTTTGATCATGATCATGATTATGATGAACAGAATCAGCAAGCCCATTTTTGTTTCCTTTCTTGATGCTTCAACAGAAGAATGGTGAGATCATCAAAAGAATCGTTCCTGCAAACACCAGCAGTCCGCTGTACTCATTGTTTTCCGCCATCGCATCATCACTTTTCAAGGCTGAGTTCACGTTGTTCTTCAAGAGCCAGATTCACGTCATTCCGCTTGAGCCGGTCAAAGATGGCTGTCAGCTTCTTCATGGCTTCGTCTTGCGCCGCTCCGCCTTCCGCTTCGGCTTCCGCCATTTGGTAAGCGTGAGCGGTCTTTCTTTTTTCTTCGATGGCATCGTTCAGCTTGTGGATGAGCCAAACGTTTTCGGTAACATTTATCAGATACCAATTGCGCAATGCCATCAGGGAAACCGGAGAGAGAAAACGCTTGGATTCGTCGCTGTAGATGGCAAGAGCCTTGCTTTTGGTCCATGCAACAAGCGAGTTATCCATTTCCTGAAGCAGTTCTAGAAATGAATGGTTGCCTTCGCTCTTGAGCATTTTGATGAGCTGACGATGAGACGCTTTGGACTTGTTCAGGCATTCGTCCACCGTGACAAGATAGACGTTGCTCAGAGCGCATCGGCGATTTTTGTCTGACGGGATGGAAGGCAGGTTTTCCCAGGAGAACACAGAACCGCGCATGGCAAATGGATTCATGAACGCCATGATCAGATGAATGACGAACCCTTTGCTTTTGCCGCCTTTCTTCCATAATTCGTCGATTTTTCCAGTCAGTTTGTGAACTTCGCTTTGGACGATATTGGTGTGACTCGTCTGAACATTTCTTTCCAAAGTCGGTTCCGGTTCAGGCGCAGTCGTCTTCGAACGATCGACTGCGATTGAGGAAGTTGAGAGTTTTCGCGCTCCCTTGACCAAATGCGGCTTCAGTGGGTTTTCTTTCGCTTGACGCCGCATGTTCTCCATCAGATCTTCATTGCGCTGTGCGCGTCTGCCCAAGGTGCGCCGGATTTGCGATTCCTCTTTGTGCTCCTGTTCGGCTCGCTCTTCAAGCACGCGCTGTCTGACTTCTGCGGCTCGTTCGGCTTTGGCAGCATCTTCTTGACTGACCAAACCGGCTTGCTTCAGCTTGTCTCTCAGACTGTTCAGTTTCATCGATCTGCCTTTCCGCTGTTGTTAAAGCCGTTGTAGAAAAAACCGTAACATGTGTTGTCGATGTCTGACGAACCGAAATGCATGCCGTCAGGAGCGACGTTGTTCAATGCATTTATGATTTTTGGACACAATGATGTGGCTATCATGAGACGGCGGAAGTCTTCTGTTTCTTCCAGTTTTTCCAATTCGCTTTTGAGTCGTTTCGCAGCTTCGGCATTGTACTTTTCGAGGTGAGGCCAAAGCTTCTTGATCAGCTTTTCTGCGTCCACTATGTCATACGACAGCACTTGCTGTTTGCAGGGAACTTTCTCTGACTTCATCATAACTTGCCGCCTTCCGCCTTCTTCATCAGTTTACGAACCCGCTCAATCTCTTCGCTGCTGTGAACAACCCCGCCGTCATTCATTTCGATGTACCAGCGCAGCACTTCGGCGCGCGTCTTCAGCTTGTTGACGCAGATGACGAATTGCGCTCGACGCGGAAGACGTCCTTTGAAGTCCTTGCAGTAGGTGCCGAACGCAGGAATCTCGTTGTGAATGAATCGCCGCACCGCCGTGATTCGTTGCAAGCCGTCGACCAAGACGAAATCGCCTTGATAGCTTCTCTGCCAGCCCGGATGATTGAAGTAGATGTGTTGTCCGGTCAGACCGCCGCGCAGAGCGAATTCCACAAAGGCGATCTGCTGTTCTTCGGTCCAGACATGACCGCGTTGGAAGTCTGGATTCAGCTGCAGCGGAGACAGTTCGGTCTCTCCGACTTGCTCAGGAATCCACACGTTGATGAAGTATTCCCAATCGCAGTCAACTCGGTACGACGGATGTTCCGTCATCTGCGGAATGTCGTTGAAGTCGGTGTAAATGGGGGTCATTGGTCTGTCCTTTCTTCAGTCTGCGATAACTGTAACAAGTCCATTACAGATTGTCAAGGACTTTTTTGTTTTTTGTTCAATCTGTTACTAAACAGCCGTTTTTATGGAACTTTTTGTTGTCGTGCTGAGGAGATCTGGCGCAGCGAACGCCTTGAAGCACTTGACTGATGGTGGCGAAACCGGCTTCATTCACCATGCGAGCGACTTTCATTTTTGCCTTGGCGGCTGAAATGGCTTGTATTATCACATGATTTAACGCTCTGTCATCTCCAAATATATGATGAAGCTTTACTATATATGCTTTAAAAGTTGCTTCTGTCATGATCTTTTCTTTTTGCGTCGTGCTTCAATCATTTCAGGCGTTGGAATGTTTTCGCGATCGGAATTGAACAGCGTGCTGACACATCCCATGCCGCACGCCAATTCTTGGCGATAGGTTTGCGCTTGAAGCGAGTCGCCGATCATTAGTTTGCAACGCCATTGCTCACCGTTCCAGAACAGTTCGGGACAATAGCCGTTTTCGACAATTCCATGAATTGAAGTCGAAACGACACATTGAGCCGATCGGCAGCACATGCCGCAGCCGACGCACGGCTTGACGATCATTTCAAGTGATTCTGATTCAACAATTGTTGGTTCAGCTTTTCCCATTCTTCAACGTCCATTCCATCAATCTTGACGACTTCGCCGCCATCGTAGGTGACGCTTCTAATTCTTCCATCGTCATCTTTGTATGAATGGGTAATGATTCTTTTTATTCCTCTTATGTGTGACTTAATTTTATATAGATAAAAAGGAACACCACAATTGACGATTTTCCCAAACGCAGTCTGTCGTCCCGGATGAATTCTAGCGTCAAGCAGTTTTGGAATCAGACCATGATGCTGTTGCCAATCTTTAAGCTTTTCCTGCACGCTCTTCGGCAAGCCCCAATGCGTTTGAATGCCCCACACCAATGCGTCTGTGTCAAGCTTGATGCAGGGATTCATGATCTCAATGGTCTTGAGCCAAGGTTCGTCTGTCGGTCTTCCTGAATCAATCACCAAGGGAAACGTGCCTAGGAACGTCCCGAATCCAAGCCAATGCATGAAGCGTCCACATTCAGAACGTCCCAAGATGACGCCCACTCTGTCGCCCGGTTGTGCTTTATTGAGTCGTCGCATTTTCTTCCTTCAGTTCCATTTGATGATTGCTGAAGTTCCTCTGCGTTTGCAGAAACTGGGAATGTTGAAGCCGTCTGCGATATAGCCGATGAACCTGCTTTCGTTGTCGGGACAGTCATCGCAGTATGCTTCGTCTCCTGTTCCTGAAATCGTACAGAAGTTACATTCAAAGCAGTCATCCACTTGGATCGTTTCGACTTCGGCTTCTTCGCCGCATTGTTCTTGCTTCTTCTTTTTCGGCTTCGCGCCTTGAATGGTCTTCAACAACAGATCAACAGCGTCACGCTTCTCCAATACTTTTCTTCCGCGTTCAGTAATTGTCACTGTCTGGTCCGAAACGTCTGCGACTCCTTCCTTAATCAAGAGATCAATCAAAGGCGCTGTCGGCGTTTCGTGTTCATAATGCAGCGATCCAGATGCCTGCAAACGCAACAGCATCCAATAGATGTCGTCATTCAATACGATCTGATTGATGGGAGTCTTTTGCTTCGTCTGCATGCTGTGTGGTTCCTTTTCAAGCGTCAGTTTCATCATCGCCCGCTTTGTGTCCCTGCGTTCTGATTGCTTCTTCGATGCGATTGACCGTATCTTCTTCAACCATTGCCGCAATTGCTTTTTGGACGTCTTGCGGAACGTCTTCGTCTGTTTTCAGCTTATCGGCAAAGGTCTTTCGGATGTCTTGGAGTCTTCCAAGGAGAAGCCCGTTTGCGTTCTGAATGTCGTAATTTTCGTGCTTGATGACTGATGGCTGAACATCCAACATCGCGCTTTCAGGATGCAGGCGGTATTCGTCAATCTGGTGCAGGAGCCATTCAGCGAGAAAGTCGACCGTATCGGCGAAGCGTCCTAGGTTCAGGTTTTCGGCTTTGTGAGCACGGATTTCTTCGTTGCGGACATCCCGCACATGATTTCGGAACGTCTGTCTCAGAAGCCGTTTGATGACACGATCAAACCATGACCCTTTCTCCATCGTGTCGCAAATGTTCATCATGACTTCGGCAACATCGATATCGTCAAGAAAGTGTTTGATGGAATTGTCGACTTCGGTGATCGGATTCAGCTCTTTCGCCGCTACCATCATCGCTCTTTCGCGACCGTCGTGCTGCTGCTTCATCTGCTCTTCCTGGCTTATGCCGTAATAGGCGATCAACCGTAGAGCGGCATTGCCGAATATGCCAGCAAAGATTTCGGCGATTTTTTCAGTCTCTTCTTGGTCATGTGCCGAAAGCGCGCCCGCGCTGCAATGTTGAGAGATCCATTCGTAATGACCGTATGGAAAAACTTCATGATCATCGCTGTCATGATGCTCGATTCTCACAACAAACGTGAACCAATGGGATGGAACATATTGCTCTCCTTTTGGCAGCATCTGAAAGATGCATTCTCCTGGCAGCAGAATGCTCTTGAACGGATTGGCGGTTCCTTTTTCCTTGACGCGCCTCACCATGCTTTCATTGATCAATTCGGTTGTTGCACTAGCCGCTTTTCTCCCCATCAGAATCATCTCAGGCGTTTCGTCCAACCCGATGGCAGGATCTTCAAAATCTTCTGACTGCTTCTTGATCATCATCTTGATTCTTCTTCTTTGTGTTCGTTGGGAATTTCGACGTCATAATAGACGAAGTACGGCATGCCGCCCGGTAAAGCTTCCTGCATTTCCACTCCTATCCATTCGCCAAGACCCAAGCCGATGGCAAGGCACGCCAGTTCTTGAGCGGCAGCTTGTTCCCCCCAAGGTTCAGGACTGTTGCGGTTCTGAAGAATATTCTCCTGAGTTGTGGTCATGTTCAGGAACGACCATCCGCCGCCTTTGCTGATCCTGAATGCTTCGGGCAATTCTTCCAGTATTTCTTTCACTTCTTCTCGATGATTCTCAAGCCGTTCAGGATGGAAGGCAAAAATGGTTTGAATTCCTTTTGCAATGATTGCTTCTTCAGGCGGTTCATCAGGCGTTTCAGGATTCAGTTCCTCTTCTTTGTAGAGGCAATCTTTCAGAATTTCATGAACTCGTTCGGCGCTGATCATTGGTCTGTCCTTGTTGATGGTTGACGATTGGTGCGCTCGTTTTTTCATCAAGAACATACAGCCTTTGACTGCTTCAGTTGATTTTTTTGTAGCAGGCATATCACAGACAGTCAAGCATGATATGGCATGATGGTCGGTTCTCAACGGCGTCCCCCTTCTTGCTTTTTCATTTGTTGTTTGATGTTATCCCGTAGTAACAGACGCCAGTTTGAATGCACGGAATCGTGATTCGTATCCTGTGCTGTTTGTCACTTGTACTTCATAATAACTGTCGACAACGTTGACTGTTCGACAACTGATGTTTCGATCACTTACCAACAATCCGTCTCCGACAGCAGGATTTCCGGTTCCAGATATTGTTCCTGTATCAACAATGACACAGAATATTGCTACGGCATATGGTTGATTGTTTTCAACTCCGCAAACAACCCATACATCCATTGTTCCTGATTCGATGTTTCCTGAACCAACTACGTTTGACATATTATTGGCGATTGTCACAATACCTTGAGACGACCATTCATATTGATCGCCGATGCCGCTTCCGCTGCTTTGTTCACCGTCCAGATAGAGGAAATACGGCAGACCGCCTGGAAGAGTGTCTTTGAATTCTAATCCGACCCACTCCGCTTCTTCGAGCCCGATAGCCAGACATCCGAGACGATGCGCCGTCGAGACGTCAGACCATTTCGCCCCTGTCGCGTCCTTGTTCATGTCGAACAACGTCCACCCCTTTGTGTTCTTGGACTGCTTGAAACGATTGTGGAGCTGTGCCAGCATGGCCACCACTTCGGCACGATGGCTTTCCAAGCGAGTCGGATGGAAGACGCATTTCTTGTTCAGAGCACATTTGATGACGACTGCTTCTGGTGGAATCGGTTCGGTTTCCGGGTCCCATTCTTCAGGGGTGTATTGACTATCAGCAAGAATCGAAAGAACTTCCGCAGGATTGATTGCCATGACACTTCTTCCTTTATGCTGCTGTACCGCCTTGATGTATTGTTTTTTTACATTGTCGTTTTCGCGGACGCCGTCAGCTTTCTTCTTTTATATTCGTTCGATTCGTTGCAATCACTTCCAAGTGAACACTTCTTGCCTTGCGCACGGCTTCGCCTTTCTTTTCGTATACTTCTTTTCCAATATAAGTTCAATCCCAAACTCCGGTTTCGGACCATCTATTATAGCATTTCAGCCATTCGCGGGATCGATTCAGTATATCCAGCGCGTTCATGTTGCGATCCCAAATGAACTGACCAGACAGGATGAATTGGTTGTCGGATCGCGGAAGATCCTCTCTTTTGATGCCGTCGAAAAATACAAACGGCGCTTCATCCGGGTATCTGTGAGGCAGAATGATTCTGATTGTTACGCTTCTGTCAACGCATTGCTCTTTGGTTTTGAAGACAAACCTGTGTTCGCTGTCAATTGTCGCCGCAATGTCTTCACCCGCCGCGCGAAAGGCGTCAAACTCTTCTTGGATGCGTTTCTGAGGGATGGCGGGAAGCAGTTCAGAAACTGGAACAATGCAGGCCAATGACTTCCCCTATTTTGGCGCGCAGTTCGGTCATGCGGATGGTTTCAAACTCCCAAGGCTTGAAAGGTCCAGCGTGCCTGCATTCACTGCATTGCTGATCCGCGCACGTTTGATCTTCAATCGGCTTGTTGCTACTGTCCTTTCGGCATGCGCACCATGAAGAGTGCATGACATCCCAACCTTCAGCATGCAGTTCACCGAGATGCTGAGCAGTCAAGCGATAATCGCCCCATGTCTCAATCTCGTCTTCCCAGATGACCACTCCGTTTCCAGTCTCAAAGCAGTGCTTGAAGTACGTGTCTTGAAGGTCTTTGCGCTTCAATCCTTTGAACGTCACGCGCATGTGCTTGCCGTACCATTGTACGGCTTTCTTGTCATGATCGATTTTGAAGATCAGAGCGGCGTCCTTGCCGACGTCCACCGGGATCGGGTAAGCATCAAACGGTTCTGCGAACTTTGCTTGTTTTTTGTATTTCATTATGTTTACCTTTTGACGTGCTTGCCGCTTCTTCTTCCGCGCTTCGGCTTTCCGCTTCCAGAAACGCCTTTCAGCAGCCGTTTCCCTATACGCTTCGGCGTGATGCTCGACATGTTGCCGTCTTGACGCTGAAAGCCGTCAGGGTTTGGCGGATTGGGAAACGATTCGGCGGCTTCGGCAAGACTCGCATATCCCTGCTTCCTTGCCATGGATTCGCCTTGCGCCATCAGCGCAGCCGTCAACAGTTTCTGTTTGGCTTTGCGCGCTTCCGCTTTGGGGTCTTCTTCAGGCTGAAGCTGAACCATTTCTTCGTCAGGCGTCTTCGCCTGCGTGTCATCGGTCTTGCTCGAATCGTGCTCATCAAAGATGACTTGTGTGGCTTGTTTCTTCTTTTCAGTCGCCATTTTCGTCTTCCTTCCAGTCAGTGCCTTTGACTTTCAACATATTGTTGTCCCAAGAACTGCGCAGATCTTCAAGGATCGCCCGCACCTCAGACGGATCGCCGTTCGGGTTGGTCATTTCATATATATGCTCGACGATTCTGATCAAATCATCATTTGCCTGTTTCAGTGTGTAGCAATTGCGTCTCAGACGGATCACCTCATGATGCAATTCGCGCGTGCGAGCATTCAGCGTTTGAACTTTTTCAATCATCGATGCCAAAGAATCAGGGTGATTTCCCATTGTCAATTCTCCTTGATTTTCAAGATGCCATTGTAATTCAATTGAATGCGTCCGACATGAACGTTTCTTCCTTGTGTGTATGCGGTAAGCAAGTATGGTCCGGAAAGGCCGATCAAGGCTTTCGGGCTGACAGCTCCTGTCAACATTACCTGCTTGTCATCGATTTGAGAATCAACAAAACCTGTCTGCCGCGTGATCAGCTTCCCTTCTTGGTTCTTCCATTCAATTATTACTAAATCGCCTTTGTGTATTGATTCTTTGTCGTATGGAATGTTTATTCTTTTTAAGCGGCCGATTTTTTCCAGCGCAGACATGACGTCGCGTCTTTCGTCATGCATGTATGACATCAGCTTGTGCTGTTCATCACGGTTTAAAACCGCTTGATTGGAATTGCCTACGATGATATTGGAAAGCGCATGCCAGACGAAATAGAAGCCGTTCATGAGGCGTTCGCTTTCGTTGTGAATCGCTGCGCTTCTCCATCCCATCGCGTAAAGCTTTTCCGCATGACTCCGCACAGCTTCCGCGAATGCTTCCCGCTCATTCCGATTCATTTCTCCGAGTACCGACATAATGACCTTCCTTGCTGTTGCCTAGATTGCACCGCTGCATGTTTCGTGCAATGCTTGCTCGACTTCATCCTGGACATCATTCGCGCGTCTGGCTTGCATCACCTTGCGAGACAGTTCTTGAAGCCTTCTGATCTTAAAATGAAAATCTGACATCTGTTCTGATATCAGTCCAACATTGTATTCTGCATCTTTGATCTTAGACTTCAGTTTAGCAATGTTTGCCTTGTGCGTTTTGATCAGATCCGTGATCCGCTTCAGCATGTCTCGTTTATTCGCCATCGTGCTTCCATTGTGTTCGGATCGGCTGACTCCGATATTGCGCTGCTTCGAGCATGTGCGCTTCCTTAATGACGTCCGATTCATCGAGATCTGCAATCGTTCGGGCGACTCGAATCATATGCGTCGCCTGTTTCATGCTCATTCCCAGCCGATCAATGAACATTTTGAACAGACTCATGATCTTGCTTGAACGAGACTTGTCCTTGAAGCCTAGAAAGATCGCTTCGAATGAGGCTGTTGAATTCGGGTTGCCTTGACGGTGAAATTGTCTTTGCTGAGCGGCTTTGACCCTGTCCAAGAGGGATTCGATGGGCGTACGTTCCTTGCCGGTCTTGAAGAAATTCCGAACCTCTTTTTCAGAAAATTTCAGAATCGCACACTCAACGTGCATTTGAGCGCAATCGGTCAGCCGTTCCATTCGAGAATTGTAACGTATGATTTCTTCAGCTGTGCATGTACAAACACGCTGTTCGGACGTCAAGAAACCGCATGGACAAATCAAGTAATCCATGGACACGGCGCATGATGTTTCGGAACGCGCTTTCTGGTCATCAAGCAGATGAAAATCAGAAATATGCCCTCCCCCTTTGGGGTTTTGGAACACTTCGATTTCTCTTTGAATCAGCTCACACCATTTGCCCAATGTCGTCTTGCCGCAACCGGGCGGCCCGACAATGCATAGTTGATGCAGACCGGCGCAAGCGACTTCAACCGCACGCTTCACATGCTCTTGTCCCACAATCGGATCAGGGAACATGCCCCATTTCTTGGATAATTCCATGCTCATGATTCGGTTCCTTTCGACAATTCGATATATTCTGCATCGAACCGAATTTCGACATTGATTTCATGCTCGACCTTCAGCGCAAGTATTCGCAGGTTTTCCACGATGACGCGCAGCGGGATGTTGACTTGGACCATGTCCGTCTTTCGGTAAGGATCGTCATCCTCAATTGGAAACGGGAAGAACATGCGATAACTTCCAGGCTGTTCTTGCCAACATCCGTTGTCGTGTACGATTTGTCTGAATTCAACAAGAGTCTTCAGGGCGCTTGAACCGGTCAAGCGCAGCGTGATTCGGTCTTCAAACTGGAACCAGACGGCTCCGACAATCAAATCCGTCGTGGTCCATTTGCCTGTCATTTTATGGATGTATTCCAGAAGCCAATGACTGATGTTGGATGCAGTCTTGCTGTACATTTCAGGCATCTTCGACGGCGACGAATCGGATGTCAATTCCAGGATGCTTTCAAGATCATCTTTAGCAGCAGTGGTTTTGTTGGCATAATCCGCAATGCTCGGATGCACCTCAACCCAGATGAGGCGATTCTTGTTGCTGTCCGTTGAACAAACGGAAACAAGATTCTGAACAATCTCGCTCAACAGGCGATCTTCTTGGACCAGAACTTGTTTCCAGTCCACCTCTTCCCAGCGGAATTCTTCATGACCGCCCGTGCTTTCATCCGTTTCGTCTTCAACAGGATTGTCTTTTCTGATTCTGAAACTTCCAACACTCAGTCTGTCACGCGATGGGTTAAGCATAGGGTCTTGCATCACGCTCTGCCCGCACAGCATGACGCGCACGCCTTCTGTGTAAATGAGACTTCCTTCTTGTCTATCGGAGAACGATGCCTTGCGCCAAAGGACACAGCATCGGAAAGTCTTTTTGTTCAAGCCTTCCTTGCGGCAGAGATGATAGCCCTCTTGAGAAACAGCACTGATGTGATTGATGAGCCAGTTTTCAATGCTGGAAGAGTAGGGAATGAAATCAGGCTTTTGATAGATTTTACGGTTCTTTATGAATTCATCGTCATCCACAAAGAAGCCTTTGATGATGCTGTCACCATGGCTCTTATTCGACTGAGAAGACTGGCTGTTTTCCGTTGTGTCCATGTTTCCACCGTTCGTTGAAAAAGGCTTGAGATGAAAAGTTGCGCCGCACCCTATGAAGAACATCAGGAATCGAACCATCTCCTGAATCGAAGTGTTCCACCACAAGTATTCAGGCAGTGCAACGATACCGCCGCCTTTGTTGTTGATCAAATCCAGCTCCTTCAGCTTTTCAAGAAGATTGAACGACTTGTCTTTTGGACAGTTATATAACTGTTTTACTTTATCATGATCGTCCAGTGCTTTTTTGCGCGGCTGCGGTTTTGTGAATCCAAACCGACTATCGAACTTTGATTGATGATCGATGGTCAGATCAAAGATCAAGTCGTCATTTTCGCGCGGATGATGAACAATCATGAATGATGCATCCGAAACGTAATGTTTCGTGCGACGGCAATATTCATCGTTTTCTTTCAGCCATTCGAACGGTTCTTTGAAAATAGCCCATTGCGGCTTGGTCTTCGACCATTGGACAAGATACATGTCGAAGGAAACGTCAAGGGTTGTCGGGCAGGCGGTTTCCTTGTTCATGATGCCGCTCTTGATGATGCGGTCTTGCTTTTCTTTGATTTCGTGAACCTGATACTCCTCCGATTCGTCTACGTTTGTGGTCGTTTGTGAACGTTCCGCCACAGCTTTGTAGAACGCTTCCATCACTTCAGGGTCTGACAGGCTTTCATGGACAAGAAGATGTATCCCGTGCCATACTTTTGCATCTGCTTTTTTGAGCGATGCAGCGGCAAGTTCTTTGGCGAATGAGAACAGCGAGACGTCTTGTTGAATGCTGTAGCCGTCTTTTCCTTCATCGGAAAGAACGCGCTCAAGATAGGCTTCTGCGATTTTCTGGCTGCATATTGCGATACGAATTGTTCCATCGTATGATCTGGACCAAATTGCGCTAATTTTAAAACAATATGACATTGTTGTATCAATATTGTAGAATGCATATTTTTCGTGTATTCTATCAATAAGCCATTTGACGTGTTTGACGGTTGCTTCCAGTTCGGGGGCAGGCGACAGAATGCCTATTGGTGCCATCAGTTGAGCAATAGGCACTTTGATAAATTGTGAAGAAGCGTTGAGGCTGAAGGGAGAATTGAACAGAAGAGAAAGCTGATTGATCCGTTGGTTGTGACGGATCTTTTTTTCCTGTATCGCAACCACTTCTGCACGCTCTTTCATCACTTCTTGTTGATCCATTTCAAGATTGAGTTTTTGGAAGAAATCCAACTCTTCTTCTTCAGACGGACTTTCAAGGTGAACAATCGAATCATGCACTCCCACTTCCACCTTCCAGGTTCCATCTCTCATCAGACATAGTATATTTCTAGCGATATAATCAAAATCGCTGGCTTCTTGGACGGCTTCCCATTGAATGTAGGGGTCATAGAATTCATCTCCGTGCTGAACATGAAGGTCACTCTCACTCTTAATATCAATCAGTTTCGACAACTTACCAATGACAAGACGAATTCTATTGGACGAACTGTCTCTTTCCCAACACTTGGCAACCAAAGGGAATCTGGCAGGCGCGCGTCCCATCAAGATGTCAGCGGCCCAAGGCTGCATCTTGTCGAAAGGCACTATTGATTCAAAAATACAGCGCCTGATCGCTTCCTTCAAAGTGTCTATGATATGCTGAATATGCCCTTCGTGATTGAGAAGCTTATTATGATTGATTGGAATAAACTTTGCAGGGACGCTGACAGTGAACTGTTTGGTCGATCCGTCAGCCTGTTCAACTTCAACCGTTCGAGCGGAACATGGTTCCGCGTACGTTTCAGGATCGCATGCTGCGATCTTTTGAATCATGCAGTCGTCATCACGCGCACACACTCCGCAATGGTCCGAGCCATATGCGCCGCACACTTCAGGGTTGCACGTCGCCTCTTCTTCAGGAGTCATTTCTTCATCATCTAAAGAGTCCGCTTCATCTTCGTAATCTAAGATGTTCGATGTCCATACGGCCAATCCGTCACCTTCAGATTCCGCATCTTCTTTGTTTTCATACATACCGCATGGATTAGGGCAATGCTCGCCATGCTCTCCACACGTTTCTGAGCTGCACGCCTCTTCTTCAAGAGATTCATCTTCATCGATGTCATCAATGCCGAATGCGAAGTGTTCTTCCGATTCAGAAACGGTTGCTTCAACGTTATCCTTCACAGGTTCGAGCTTGATGCCGAAGACGATGCCAAGCATTTCAGCTATGCTTCGCGCTCGACCAAGACGATATCTGAATGAGCGGTAAGATGCTGTTCCCATATGGAAACAGTAGCCAAGCATGAATGCCAACAGGAACAGGCCGAAGAAAATCGCTTCCATCATGGATTATACCTTTTGGTTGTATTGAGTCTGAATCTTGGAAGACAATGGTGCATCAGCGGTCTTCAGGAATTCTTGAGAGATGTCACAGAAGATCTTGTGCTTGGTACGACTCAGATGGTGCACCATCTGATCGGCGAATTCACGCAGAGTCGCATGGTAGGTCAACAGGATATGGCTTCCGCCTTTCATCCCGTCTTCAGGATCGTTGTAGTGCTGATAGCATGATTCGACTTCATCACGGCTGCTCAACAGGATGCGTATGAATCCTTGTGAGTGTCCGTCATGACGAGAGATTCCGGTGAAGATGCGACAGATTGCGTGAATGGGAAACGAATCGCGTCTTTGAGGATCATTGTACCAATCACGCAAATCGGCTGAGCCGTTCAGGCGAGCTGATTTGATTCTGCTGACAATCCAGTCCATACATATCTTGATGCGATTTTGCCGAAAGGTTTCCTGATCGGTTTCTTCATCAATGCAAAACGGAACCATCCTGTTCTCTTCGTTTTCTTCAAACTTGCTGTCGTCTTCAAAGAACCAAGCCGCGTTTTTCCATTGAGCGTCATCGTCATCCGTGCTTCCCGCATGACAATCATCAGCACAAGAGTAATCATGCGTCCCTCGCTCGCAGTTTTGACAGGACGGCAGTTCTTTTTCAGCGGTTTCTTGTTGTTGAGCTGTCCATACAGCTTCATTATTCTTTTGTGCCCATTCGATTTCTTCTTGGGTTTTTTGCTTTATTCGATTCCATACGCCGCTTTCCCTTTCATGAAGATGCCTGCGTTCGGCCCGCATCTCAATCCATCGTTCGCATCGCCCCCAAATCGCGTACATGATCAGGAATCCGAATGTTGCGCCAGCCGCGCCAGCCGCATACTTCAAGAAAATCAGTGCCAAGCTTGCCATGAAGCTTTCCTTTCAGTCTTGGACGAAACACAGAGTCCTTGACCGAAACATACACGGCACCAACCGTCAAGGCGAGTAGTTTTAGTGTATCTTGTTTCTTTTGTCCAACACCAACTTCAGCTCTGCAACATCTTCCTTTAATTCATTATTTTCAATTTTGAGCCTTTCTATCTCCTTATCTTTTTCTGCATTTTTTCTTATGGCATCTTCCAGTGACCGAATTATTTGATCTTTTGGCAAAATTTTCCAGTTAATCCCATGTGTCATTTGACTGTTCCCCTTTGAATCATTCGTTTTTAAGGAGCACAGGGCTCCAAATGGACGATTCTTTGCGACGCAATATCGGGTCGGTCATGCTTTCCATTTGTTCCTTCTGACGGCGTCCTGCTTCGCGCTTGCACCATGGACAATGCAAGACTCTTCTCTCATTCCAATGATGCCCTTCGGCACACCTTTTTTGCAGGAACATGTCAGGGCAGATGCTGATTGCAGATCGCTGTTGTTTCGATCGACGGACGCCGTTCGCTCTCCTTTTTCGGAGCCGCCTTTCAACGGCTTCGTACTCGCTGCGCTTCATTCTTCCCTGCCGGCTTTTTCGCGCTGCATTTTTTCAAGCCTGCCGAAGATGCAGCATTCGCCTGCTTCCTGCAACCTTTTCGCTTCTTCCATGCGTTCGGCCATGTTGTTGTGATGGCTGTGGAATTGAAGCAGTTTCCATCTGACGCTGCGGATAGTAATGATGTCGTCTTTCTTCAATCTGTGAAATTCGCTCATGTTTCAACCTTTCAAATCGAAGACGTCTTTAACACGATTTGTTCGTCCAGATCATTCACCTGTTCCTTCAGTTCTTCGAGTTTTGTTTTCAAGTTGCGGTTCTGTTTCTTCAGCCTTCTGTTCTCTTCCTGCAACTCGGTGATGTCGAAACGTAATGCCATCAATGCTTTCCACACGCCATCTTGCGGATTGATCGAACTACCCAAGATTATTGCTGTCTCTCCGTCTTGCAGCATCTTGTCAATCGTTTCATTGCGACGCCTGTTTTTTTCGTCTTCATTCGTTCTCTTGGCCATGTTCCGTTTCCTTGTTATTCGAACGCTTCGAACCGGTAATCCGCAGATTGGACGGATGATCGTTCTTCGGATTGCCGTCGATATGCCATACCCGTTCGTATGGTTTCAGTTGCCGCCCTAGTTCGTTTTCCATGATCAGACGGGCTCTGGCAATGACGCCTCTTCCTTTGACCGGTATTACGACGCGGACTTTCCATTGAGATTCATCAATACTGAGCAATCCTTCTGTGGACAGATCGCGCCATGCGTGTTGTGCTTCATGATAGCATTTCTTGCAGCAGTACATCTGCGGATTCTTGGACCGATGTTTGAATGTTTTTTTGCAATAAGCGCATGTTGCAGACGTCATGGGAGCGCGATTTGCGGCTTGGTAGCATTTTTTGGAGCAGTAGAGTTGTCCTTCCGGTCTGCGTTCAATGTACGATGGAAAGGTTTCGAATTCTTTGCCGCAATAATCACACTTCACCATCACTTGGGTGGATTGCGCTTTGTATGCACATTCTTTAGAGCAATACTTGCGTTTATGCTTATTATATGTTTTTGGGGCTTTGAATGTTTCGCCGCATTGCAGGCATCTGTATTCGATCAACGTTCTTTCGCGCTTGGCCTTTTTGGGTCTAGGCGGGCAGTCTTTGCAATACTTCGGGGTCTTGCCAGCTCCCGGTACGACGAAGGTGAATTTGTTGCCGCATCGCACACATGTAAGCTTCAGAACGTCGCCTTTGTGATGATGGTTCTTGCTTTTCGCTTTGGCTTTCTTGAGCAGTGAACCGTCTTCATCAAGGTTTTTTGCAATCCATGCCTTCAAGGCGTCGTTCTCTTCTTGCAGTTCGACGATCTTCGACGCCAGCTTTTTCCGCTCACGAACGTAGCACAGCAGATCGGTTTCATCTATTGGTTCTTCACTTTGCAACGCCTCTTCAATGGCATCAAACCGCTGTTCTTTTTGATCCGATTTTTCTTGTTGAAGCTTTTCAGTCATCTTCGTTCTCGTTTCTCTGCAGAAGCGCAAAGCATTTGTTTTTCAATTCAGGATCTGAAAGCACGCTTGATCGGATTCCAAGCATGCACATATAAGAAACATTAAGGCTAAAACTCCTTTCGCTATCTGTTAAATACAGAAACTGACTTAACATAGAAACAAAGGTATAAAGGCATATTTTTGTTGTTTCATCTTCGCGGAAAAGCATGCGATCACGATGGACATTCAGCGCCAGCTTCAGGTATCTGGACACGGCTTGCGAATGCTTGAAGCTTACGCCCGCTTCTCTGAAGCAGATCCACTGAAACGCCACGTCAATCATGACTGGATCAAGGTCGAAGAATTTTGTGTTCATCAGCTTCTGATATTTCACAGGATCGTCAAAGATGCTTGCGATGCCGCCCGCAACGAACAACGAGTTGATGAAGGTATAGTCTTCATAGACGATTTTGTTTCCGTCTTCCGTGATTTTTCCGGCCGTTCGAATGAACGCGCCCTGCATGGCGACATCAATGCACCCATCGGAATCCGCTTCGATGGAAACGCTGCACGGATTGCCGCTGAAGTCGGCATATTCGTCTGCATCAGGAAATTTTATTTTAACTGTCATGCCTTGTTTCACTATATCACCCTTTCCTTAAACCACTTCCGTGCCTGTCATGAAACGCAGCCGCCCGTTTTTCCCAATACCGTTCGGCGTTCTTTCTCGGATCGACAATGCTGCATGATTTCTTCCGCCAATCTTCCAGCGCGCCTGCAATCGATGCCCCTTCGCCCCATCCAACCGCGCCTGTCCTTTCGCCGTCCGCGTTCAGCGGGTCTGCCCCTACCATGTAGAGCGTCATTTGGCCGTCTTTCAAATAGTGCTTCTCAATCCGAAAGAATCCGGGCAGATCGACAAATTTGTCAAGGCTGAATGGTTCTTTGGACAACGCCGTCCTATCCTCCGCATTCCTTTCCGCGATCACATCGCCGGACATCCAATCCTGTGCGTCGGTCTGCACGCTCTTCTTCTGCGTACCGTCTTCGTCAGGGAGCAATCGGACACAGATTTTCCAATTGTCGCTTTGCCTTGGATTGGACGCGAAGGAATAGCGAAGAAACTGAACGCTTCTCATCAAGTGAGAGCGAGTGACAATTTGATGAACACTCCCCTTTCGATCAAGAAACAACTCCAAAAATGATGATTTGTTCAATTTATTCAAAACCCAAGTATATAACATCATATCGTCAGGAATTTTTATTGTTTGCTCAGGATCGGATTGAGCCTTTGCAAGCCTTTTTGATAGATCGTCTGTACGCATCACTGAAGCACGCATGATCATCAATGTGGACTCTTGCAAAGAGACAGGCTGATGAGTAATAGTGAAAAAATTAAAATCCCATATGACTCCTACTTGATAAGCGTCGTTCATGACGCCGTCTCCTACGCGCTCCTGAAGCCATCCCATAATCGAAGCTTCATCCCAGCCGACATCATGCGTCATGATGCAGGGATCAGTAGGTGAAATCTCTTGCTGCTTTTCAGTCAACAAAGTTCGTTCTTGCATTATGACCGCATCTTTCCCATTCGCAAATCGCCTATCTTTTCAATCACGTCAAGCCGTCTCAGGCACATCAGCTCATAGAATTCGTCATCAGACTTGCCGCGCCCTTCCTCCTTGGATTCTTCTGCCGGAACAGTCTGAATGATCTCCGTGTCGATTGCCTTCTTGTACAATTCGAAGATCTTCTGTTCCTTGTCGTCTTTTCCGATCAGATCGTCGCACAGGTAGATGAACAGTTCCTTCAGCATGCCGCGTGATACATTGCAAGGGTACAGATCAAGCGTCAATTCCTTCAATCTGCGCAGATCATCGGCCCATATTGCGGCAGACAAACGGGCATCGTTTTCTTTAATCGAACGGTTCATTTGCTTATCGACCTTCTTCGCAGATCGCCGTCATCGCCGGAAACATCGGGAGTAGATGAAGCGTCACCCGAACCCGAACCCGAACCCGAACCCGAAGAACCGGATTCGACAGCATGAGAATGAAACACAGGCATCGGCTTCGGAAAAACACGGTCGGCATCGGTCTGACGAATCGAAAACATACGGTTGCACTCCTCAGCATCAGAACCCGAACAATCCGAATCGACGTCATCAGAACCAGACGAACCGCCAACCGAAATCTCAACCTCTTCAGGACCAACGCCGCGAAACGTATTCAGATCAACCTTCGAGACATCGCCCGAAACATCATCTACGTCAATCAGCACACGACACGAATCTACAACACCCCTACACTCGAAATACGCAGCCTGCTCCACAAAACGATCCTGAACCGAAACACAAACGCCGTCAAAAACGTCACACTCCAAACCATCAGCGGTCTCGACGCTTTGACAAATCAACCCATCCTCAACATGAACCGCAACCTCACCCCCCACACGAACCGTCAAATCAACGCCGCCAGACACGAAACGGCCGACAGCAGCGACAGAAGAAGAAACAACCAGAGCATCGGCAGAACGGGAAACGAACATCCCGACCACGTCGCCATCCTCAACACCGGAACACGAACAGCCGTCACGACACCCGCCGCAATCGCAAGAACCGTCACGCCCATCGTTCTTCGGCTCAATGTCGCCCAAAACACCAGAAGATCCCGCATCCGAATGATCCCGATCATGATTCGCAGTCATCGCAAAACCGCCTTTCTCAATCTCTCTCTCTTCCGTTTTTCAACCCGCACTCCTCATACCTCAAATCCTATCCATCCCAAAATCGATGCCGCACGCAAAATCCGCAACCAACAAAAGACAAATCCCAATACGACGGAAATCCAAAATCTGAAACAACAGAAACCGTCGACAGAGGGAAAACACGACAACAACATACAACAACCAAACACAACGAAAGAGAAAAAAAGACGATTTGTCACAAACACACCACACAAGACGGCGGAAAATACCGCCGCACCGCACCATGGGCATCACACAAAATACGAAGGAACCCCTACACAAACACTGCACCGCACCACACACCACAGGCATCATTCCCACACACCACAGGCATCATTCCCACACACCACAGGCATCATTCCCACACACCACAGGCATCATTCCCACATAACACGACAATACATCACACGGCACAGCAGACGGAAACACAACACCACACTGCAGCACACACAACACTGCGGTACACACAACACACGACACTACAACACGATACTTCAGCATACGGCAAAACAACACCACACTGCGGCACACCACACTGCGGCACACCACACTGCGGTACACCACACGAAACGACAAACAACACCACACCACACGAAACGATAAACAACACCACGCTGCGGCATACGGCAAAATATGGTACGCGGCAATACGACAATGCATACGGTACGACACGACAATACGGCACACGCCATAACACGACACAACACGACACGACTCACACGTACATTATGAGACTGGCGTGGATGGTAGACAAATGATCGCGCACTGGTCGTGTCAGTACAGCGCAAGATGGACGCGAATGATTCTTGTATAAGGCAAAACCGTATGGCCTTCAAAATGGCCTTTAGAGAACTTTATGAAAACTGTAGCAGATTTAATACAATTTTGGCATAATAATGACCCTTTGGTGGCTAATTATAGATCAATTATAGGCCAAAGAGGCAAAATTAAAATTAATTATGTTTAATTGTACTTTTTTGTGTTTTACTGTGCTTTTTGATAGAGTTTAAACCTTGCTTAAACGAAAATATACCATAATTAAAGCAAAGTTATGCATAATTGCCGTGCTGACCCAGGGGTCAGTTTATTTGATGGCCATGTTGCATAAAATGCAACAAGTGTCACGCCCCTCTTATATATTCGCGGTTGATTATTTACTCTAGCGTGTTACTTATCACCGCGTGAGCATAACGCCGTGACTGAAAAGTTACGCGACGTCGCGCAGTTAGGTGTGATTTGTAATCGTCTACACTATATTGCTTGATAAAACTATATACTAGAACTACCATGTTTTAGTTTATGCTGATTATATAAATCGTGTTACTGATTCCTGTTCAGAAATGTTTTTCTGTCGCATCGTGTTCGATTACGCGGACATGCAATATTCAAGGTCGGCTCCCTGCAGTTCAAATCAATTCGAACCGGTTCGAGCCACAGAGGAAGCGGTGCGGGGTTGTACTGATCGGGACGCCGTTGTGGATGCGTTCAGCGTTTGAAAGCACAGAAGGACCGAAGCATGCTGCTCCGGTCCTTCTCGTGAAAGGAGGCACATGCAGTCCTTACAGAGCATGTGCAGACGTGAGTGGTGCGGCTTGAGCTTAAGGGCTTTTGGCAGTGCTTTCGGGTACTTGCACACGGAAGGCTGATTTCCGTATTGTGCAGGCAAGACACTCCCGTTGTTCAAGGAACTTCACACCGTCGCCCGTAATCCACCGCGCTCCGTCTTCATGAAGTCGACATGGCGCATTGTGTTTCACCATGCCGTCTCTGTGCTGATCATACGCATGATCCGGGCTCGGTTCAAGTCTAATTCGGCTTCCGCCCCTTCGGATATTTTCTTCCGGGGTCTTCCGGGACGCCGCTGATTTTGTTCGGGCAGAGTGCTCTCATGAGCCTCAATAACTTATGAATGCTGGATGCATGCTCTGAGTGTCGATTAGTGTTTGGAATCAGGGCGTTTTTTGGAATCCATTTTGACGTTTAGATTGGAAGGGCTTGCTGTTTGGCGTGTTTTGGGCAGCGGCATCTGAGCGGACGGGTTTGCAACGTATTGGAATCGCTGGTTTATTCCTCAAAGAGAATGCGATAATGTTACGCGGTGTGCGCTGTCTATAAGATGATAGCTTATGCAAGCGCCATTATTGTTTTCCTTGATAACAGTGTTGCTGTAAATGCTTGACGTCACTGGGAAAATTAGTTGCCGTCCGCGTTATTAGACGCAACATGACTGTTCTTGTGTATGGAGCGATGAATTCGGCCATTATTTGTCCTCCTTTTGTCGGCGGCTGATGCGTGTATTGAAAAACCAAGCAACGTCAACGAGTTATATGGTTTTGGTGCAGGCTGAGCGTCCCGGTTGCAGGTAGCGAGGTTCTGGTTAATTGACCGGTCTTAACCGGAATTACTGTGACAAAAAAAGAAGCGGCACGTATTGTGCCGCTTCAATGGGGTGGGAGCATACAGGCTTGGAGTGTCCGCGTCGTCAAGAGAGCAGCGTCATGCGGGAAGCGGCAGATTTGGGTGGGAGCTGAGACAAACCGCTTTCGCGTGATGTGTGGATTGAAGACAACGGCGAAGAAGATATGAAAGGATAGAGAAGATCAGGACGTATACGGTTCTTGTTCGGGAGCTGTGAAGGAAAAAGCACTGCCCGTTGTTGGCTTTTTCTTTTCAAAGAACCGTTGTCCGTTCGGGACGCCGTTGTTTCGTGTTCGTAATCGATCGGTACAGCGGGGTATGACACTCCATGGAACAGTCTGCATGCGTTCATTATCTTCCCTTGTGCTAAGCTTTGTGAACGCTTTTGGTCTGCGCAAAATCGTCGATTTTTGCGCACCCTTGAAATCATTGAGGAATCAGGAGATTTATATTACAGGTGAAGAATCAATGATTTTTTTTGTTCTGGTTGCACGTGTTTTGTTTGCAGTTTTGACAGTCCAAATCGCACAGCACGCCTTGTTCCGATCGCGGGTCGAGCAGTTCTGTGGTCGTATGCGCGATATAGAGCCTGATTTTCATGTTCAGAATCTCCATCATGCTGACGACGGAACGGAACATCATGAACGAGAATGTCGGAGGAACGTAGCGTCGCGCCATCCGCTCAAACAGCTCTTTGATTTCGCGCTCGATTCGATTCGGCCGGTAGGGCTTGCCGGTCTTCTGGTTCTTCGACATCATCGCCAGGATGATTTCACACTCCCCCATGCCGACTGTGGGGAATTTCGGCAGCGTTTGGGTGAGCAAGATGCTGTTCAGCATGTCTACGTAGCAGCCGACATGCATTTGAAAGATTTCATGATCCGCAATCAGCTTGTCGTTGTTGGGGTCCTTCTTGTGCGGTTCGTGAATCATCTTGATGAACCGGTCGAGCAGAGACGGCGGCAGGCAGAAGCTGCTGTATTCGTTGTCGAACGGGGAATAGGCATAATTAGCCAGTATGGAATATGCTCGTTCGATGTCTGCAACGTTATGAAAGACGACCTTCATTTCCTTCTTGTCGTTCTTGGCGCTCATCGGGTCGAGATCCAACATGAAGCCGCAGGACGGGGTGCGGTAGACGTGCAGCATGGCGGTTTCCCGCAGAGGAGATCCCTTCGGTGCAGCAATCAGCGCAGTGTGATCAGGCGGATTCATCAGAAGCCGTCTATTGCGGCTCTGGCTCATCAGCATCGTTTTGGAATCCTTGAGAGCCAAATAGATCTGAGGCAGGATGAAGTCGTTGATGTCGCGGGCGTAGAGGAAGATGATGAACTGGTCGGGCACGGCGACGTACACGCCATGCTCGCTTTCCTCGAAGATGAAATTCGGGTGGTATGGGTCTCGGTTCTGAAATTGGTGCGTTGTTCCGTTACCGGGCATTGCCATAGGTTCCATGGTCGTTTCCTTCGCTGATTAGCTTCGTGATCCTGTTCTCTCTCTATCCATACCTTGTGCGATGACGTTTGGCGATGTTTTTTGGTCCGGGACGGCGTCCTGATCGGCGATATCGGCTCGTTTCGGCTGCGCAAAATCGATGATTTTTGCGCAGCCTTGAAATTATTGAGGAATCAGCTGATTTGTATTACAGGAGCGGAATAGTCAGCTCTTTGGCGGCTTGAAAAGAGTTTTTTGTTCAGGATTTTTACAGTTTGTATTACTAAATAGTATGTTTGTTGATGCATACAACTAAAGTTTTTTGCTCAGCCTTGAAATCATTGAGGAAATAGCAGACTTGTATTACAGGTTAGGAATCAATATGTGTTTCATGATGGTTGTCCGACGATTTCAACCGGAGGAAGCAAGAAGCAAGGGAAGAACAGTTCCATCTTGATGGTGCCTTGGTCATCCACTTCATCGAAGAAGCAGCGCATGTTGGTGTCGAAACCGGCAGCCTTGATCTGAGCGATGCGCTTCAGGACTTCCTTGCGGTCCTTGTACCATTCCAGCGTGAGCGTGCCGACATCTCTGGGTTCTTGACGAAGGCATGCGGGCAGCGCGGCGGCGTCGCTTCGAGGGGTTTCGGGGTTCAAGGGATCGGTCATCATGGTTCGGTCCTTTCAGAAGTCGGACTGCAAACAAAAAAACAGGCAGGCTTAAGAGCCTGCCTTGAATCGTGCTGCTGCTACTTGCGGGACAGCTTGCTGACGGTCTTGCCGTCGTGTTCGATGCGGACACGTTCAGGGATGGCCTTGCCGTCGCCGAAGTAGTCCCAGCAGTCATTTATGTTCTTGGAACCGCTGTTGCCGCGATTCTTGTCGCGGATGTCGACAAAGTCGAAGTCCGCGCCGTCGTTGCGCAGCTCCTGCTTGACGCGATGGCGGATGTAGCGGCTGGTGACGCGCTTGCCGGTCGCGGGGTCGGCACCGTTGCAGACGAAGTAGGAGGGCTTGCGGTAGGAACGTGCCATGATCAATCTCCTTGAACAAGTGTGTTGCAGCTTGCGTATTCGATTGTCAGAGAGCGGTCATCCGATCTGGACGGGCGGCAGCATGTGCTTCGGATGGTAGATGAGGAGTGATGCGCTTCCGTCATCCCACTTGCTCATGAAGCAGTAGCCGTGCACGTGAACATCGTGATTCAGGAGCTGACGAATACGCGCACGAGCCATACAGACATTGTCATACTGTTCCACGATGCGCGGATTGATGCCGATGAGGCCGGATTGGCATTTTTGGCTTTTGCAGATGATGGTCATGGGTCGGTCCTTTCAGAGCGTCGTCGATCAATAGGGTCCATCCGGGCAGACGAGCAGGGTCTCAGCGGGCAGCAGAACGGCGCTGACGGGTGCGTGAATGTGCAGCAGGGTCATGTGGGCGCGGGTCGCGTGCTTGAAGCCCATGTGAGCGGCGCTCACATGGATGCCTTCTTCCTTGAGCTGGCGAATCCGCTTCTTCACGTCCTGCCAATCAGCCGTTCGATACCACTCTGACGTCCAGCCGTTGGCCAGTTCATATTTTCCGTAGCACGTCGTCATGGGTCTGTCCTTTCTTTCTTACGTGTCGTTGTCCTGTAATAGTAGCATAGACCGTGCCAACTGTCACAAATTCAGCACAAATAGGCGATAAAAGCGTAAACTTGTGATGTTATTGATGTTTTTTTCTTTGGTTCAAGCTGTGAAACGCTTCAAATGCCTGCCGTGCTTAAACTCAATGACAATTTTCGTCATCTTTGTGACAATTTGTGTCACATGAGTGACAATTATGGTCGCTTCGGAGCTGTTTAGGGTACAGGCGGGTGCGGCCGTAACGGTGTCGGGACGCCGTTGTGTGTTGTTTGCATAAGTGATTTCGATATGTTGCAGATGTTTGTCACACATGTTTGACAAATGGCACGGTTCATGCTACTGTTACAGAGCAACAACGCACTGAAAGGACAGACCAATGAAGAAGATCTCGTACGAACAGTTGATGTCCCGGACCAATGACACCGATATCCGCATTGCGTTTCATGAGCGCAATGATGCGGGCGAAGGCTTCCCGGTCGGTGATGATGACGATCGAGTCGACGGAGTTTCGGTCAAGGAAGAATTGTCGGAGATGGACTGCGACTTCTTGGGTCTCTTCGATTGCGGGAACTATGCGATGTTCGAGCATGAAGACAAGGACAAAATCATCATTGTCGCCAACTGCAACGGCCCGTGGGCTGTCGAAGTGCAGTAGATCGCTCAACGACGCACTGAAAGCATTTGAAAGGAAAAGCCATGTGTTACGGACAACAGGATATGAAAAACTGGACGATCGAATCATATAGGGCCGAAGACAGGGCGCTCAATGATCGGATTCTTCAGCTCAAGAGCGTGGGCATCGAAGCCTACATGATGCACACAAGCTTCAGGTACACGCCGAAGTGCCTCATGAGTTTCATTCATGTCGACGCGCCGGTCTGCGAATTGCCGCCCGTCAAGCTGCATCCGACGATCAGCGTTGGATTCGACACTCACTAACAGCAAGGACAGACTAAAAATACTTGAAAGGAAGAACGAGATGAATGAAATTGAGCTGATGCAAGAAAAACTCAACAAGTACGACAGTAATTGCAGTGCGTTGTGTATTGCAATCGAAGAGTTGCTTGAAGTGGTTCGTAACATTGAAGGTGTGCCGGAAAATGAAATCAGTGTGATTGTCATGAATCTGAAAAACAATTTCGAATTATAAACATCAATATCAAAAAGAAGATAGAATCGGTCATGACACACTTCTCAGATTTCAAGAACCTGCTCAAAATGGGCTTCGTACTTGGAACGCGTGACCGCAGCGACTACGAGAAGCTGACGAATCCGGCTTCTTTGACCGAACTGATCTTGGACACTCGTTCCATCTTTCGCCAGCGGTACAATGAAGCCGACCAGGAAGGCATCTCGGTGCATGGACTGCAAAAGCTGTGCATTTATGATGACTTCGGATACTTCATCCTGTACGCTGACGAGACGAGAGCGGTTGTTCTGGCCAATACAACCTGCGGTCTTCGGGCTGTTGAAGTAATCTTCTACTGCCCCACCGGTTTTCGCCTACCTCCCCAAAGCATGATTGCTTCGTGATCATGCTTCCCACCTACGCGAAACAGGACGCCGTTCGAACGGGACGGATTGAAGCAGGCAGACCGTGTGACCTGCCCGTTGTTTTCAAGTGTTTACCATTGCGCCCGGACGGACGTCACGCGATGCTTCCAGTGTGCCGCTCTTTGCGGGAGTTTCATTTGGATGATGCGGAATGGCTCGTGATGTCCGCAATCGGAGACGTCGATCCTGAAATTCATGATCTTGAGCACTTCTCGTGGCTGCGATTTCAGGCGAATCAGAACCTGCTTGTGGACAAGGTCGTCTTCGATCATGACAATCATTCGATCGTGGTCTTTGAGCACGCCTTGTTTGAATGCTTCGGCTGTTGCGTGCGCCATGCGAATCCAAGCATCGTCTTCGATGTAGTGGTGCGCTCTCATCTTCATCGATCGTGTCTCTTGGTCTCCTCTGAGAATGTCTGGACGAAGTTGATTCAGAACCGCTCTGTCGACATCGCCGATGTACTTTTTGCGATTGTTGAGCAGCACGTAAATGTCTTTGCCGTCGCGTTGCGCCCATTGGATGTACCCGTTATCGTACAGCGTTTCATAGATCTCGATTTCGGTAGCTTGTCGCGGCTTGATGGCTGAATTGGTCATGGGTTTGCCTTTCGCGAAATCGGCGTTTCACCTGCATGCTAAATTTCTTTAGTAACGTCGGCATGTTACGGATTCGATTATTCCTCTTGCGTGATTTAGGCGACAGACAGCGTATTGTCAGGCGTTTCGATTTGTTCGGCAAAGTGCCTCAGCAATTCGAAGATCGCGGTCAACTGCTCCATGTTGCTGAAAGACGATATTTCGTATCGGCGGTTGTTGAACCAGCGCGCTCTGTCCTTCAAGCTGACTTCGTAATAGACGGCAACGCTCTGAACATCCGGGTTGAACAGGATCAGATTCCCTGTCCCGCCGTCCAACTCTTCCCAGTCGCGATTGCGCACCAAGAACTTGACGGATGTGAACAGGCTGTCGTTCAGGTGGTGACAGCGGTTAGTGGAAACATCACACACGCGGACACGCATCTGCTTGTTGCGGGCGTAGGCGTTCATGCGATGCGCCAGCTCTGCATCACGCTCAGCCCACCACAATTCCCGCTGCGCTTTTTGAAACTTTTCTTCCAGCAGTTCTTTTCCGATTTCAAGCCATCGGCCGACTTGTTTGATGCGCTCTTCGATGGTTGCACAATCATTGTCACTTCTGAATCGTCGATCGCGCAGCGCGGCCCCATTCTTCAGGATGACTGCTATCGGAGAATCAGGCTGTTTTTCTCTGAAAGGATAGGGGTTGAAAACGATTTGCAGATGCGCCAAGTTGACCGTGACGTTACGGTCCAATGCGTGCTGTATGGACACGATGATGTACTTGTCGTTTTGTTGAGCATGGATGGCAAAATGATCCTGTCCGATCTTCTCCAACAATGCCTCTTCCAGTTTCTGCTTCAGAATTCTGCCCGCTTCTTGCAGTTTGAGTTCATCAGTCTTCGTCATAGTAGGGGTGTTTCGTATCATTTTCATGTCCTTCCGCCCATGGTCCTGTCATGCGAACCGGGTCTTCGTGGCTTCGGGCATCTATGCAGAGTTCATGTGCTTTTTTCAGAATGCGTTGAGCTGTTTCGAACGCGGTTCGACTGCGATCATTGAAGTGTTCTCCATGTGCCGTGCCGATCATCCCTTGCAGTCTGGTGATGATGACCAGCAAATCCCTCCGTGTCGGCTTTCTCTTTTTTTTTGTCATTCTGTTGCATTCTGTCCGTTGCCATGCTGGCTCATCAGAACCATTGCACGACTCAAAAGCAATGAAAGCATCGATAGCGCGGACGTGGCTTCGTCTATGTGGTTGACGTTATTGAAGTTTATGTTGTAGCCTTCCGATTCCGGATTCAGTTCGATCCTTACAGGCATGATGAACGTCTGCATGGGAATCGGATGAGAATTCTCTGGGAAAAAGTGGTTGGTTCCTCGCACCGGAACCACGAAGTGGATGATGATGTCCACACCGCCTTGAGCGCGCCTGATGGAATGAACGGATTCGACGCGCAGCATGCTGAAGTGTGACACGGCAAGCTGATTCATCTTGTGCGTCAGTTCGGCGAGCTGTTCTTGGCGGTCATGTTCGCCGACAAGGGCTTCATCGTTGTCGGGTTGGCTTGAGTTGTTGACGTCGCTCATGATTTTAGTCCTTTGCTATTTTGGTGTATCGTACTCCCATTTCGAATGCTGCATCAGATGTTGCACGCGATCGAGCTGAACGCAGAAGTATGTCAACTGCTTCTATTGCAGTCGCATATTGACCGACTAATCTTGTTTTTTCTATGCCTTCTGCTTCCACCCATCGATCATGAAGGGTAAATCGTCTGCTCTTGACCGCTCTCTGAAGCGCCTCAAGTCTCTTGACGGCGTTATCCGGCCAAGACTCAATGATTGAATCAAGTTCTTTGACCAGATCGACGATGGGTTTCGGTTTTGCGCTCATGATCGTTCCTTTTGGCAGTCCTTGACGAACGCTATCATGTCAGGGACCTGCTTCAGCCGTTGATGAAACGAGAGCCAAAGGCCGAATCGTTCGCGCAGCCGCTTGTCGCATTTCGTCAGCTTGGTCATCATAAAGCTGTTGATTTCGCTTTCGGTCGCTGAAGACTCCAACTGCACGGTCGCGATGGGAACGCTGTCCATGATCAACTGAGTGCTGTCATCGGCCGCTTCGGCTTGCAGACCATCGTTCCGCTTCATTGCCTTTTCCGCGAATCGACGCGCCATGCGTCGAAGCTTTGCACTGATGATGGCTTGGTAGACAGGACTGTAGAATCCATCCCCGATTGGATAGAAGGTCTTGTCGAAGTCGGTCCATGGCCATTTGGATTCTTCTTTCAACCGATACCGTTTGCCGTCGCGGGTTTGGATGACTGGCGTTTGTCCCTTCATAGGGTCTTCTGATACCGGGACATTAAAAACGTCTTCCCGCTTTTCTCTGATGGCCAGATCAACCGCTTCTTTGATGGTGATTTCGTCCATTTTCAACCTCGCAGATTTGTCCACGTCGCAATCCATTCCTTGAGGGTAATGATTTCGATTTTGGTTCTCATCTGTTTGCCTTGCTCAGTCTGCTCACGATGGCGTTCATCTCTTCGACTCCGCATTCGATGATTTCATGAATCACTTTGTAATTATAGATTCTGTCTGCAAATCGATGAATTAGAGTGTGGAACGCCGGATTGATTCGCTTTTTCTCTCTGATTACCTCTAGGGTGTCAAGGATTGCATTGACTCGGCAGACATCATCGGCCGGTTCTTCGTCTGGATTCAGCTTGATGAATTCTTCTTTGGCCAGATTGAATCCCCAACCGGGAGTCGTGAGCGAATCGAACAGCATGCGCGCTTTGCGACGCCCCTTGACGATTTGGAACTGTCGGCCGTCTTCGTCCTGCGTCTCCCACACCACGAACGAACCGATCGGACGAAGCTTGAAGACGTCGATTAAGAGGTGCGACGTTTCGCGTTGGATGACCAGCGGCGGCTCTTCTATTGCATCCCATGTTCGCGTCAGACCGTTGGTGTAGTCTTTGCCGATGACGAGTCGTTCGCGGATCAGCATGCTGATGAATTCCCGCAGCTTGATGACTTCGATTTTGGTTCGCATGCGCTCTATCCTTTCACAGCCTATTGTATCGCTTCTGTTACAAACTGTCAATGAAAATCTTTCTGCCTCATCAACTTTCGTCTTCGTCTGGTTCGGGCGGCAGCGTATAGCTCAGATCGTGATCGAAGTCATTGCTGAAAGGTTCGATAGTCTGAAGCATCTTGATGAGGTTGTGCACTTGAGCGTTGCATTGATCGACTCGCAGCTTGCCGTCATTCCACTTGACGATCATGTCGCTCTTGATGCTGGGTTCTTTTTGAGGTTCGAGACTCGCAGGAAGCATGAAGTAGATGCGCGCCCGCTTGTGTTCCGAATCCATTCTGATTTTGCGGACACGCACATTGATGCGCTGTTGATTGGCGTACTCGTTGATTCGCCAAGCCAGGGTTTCACAGTGCGCTTTTAAGGCTTGGCGTGCCTTGGCGATTTCGATCCATTTCGGCAGTTCAGCAAGGTGTTCCTGAACGGTCATCCTGCGATACTCTTCGCCGTCAAATCCATGGGCGATCAGGCAGTTCCAGGATCGGTCGGTGTACAGGTTGACTTGGATGTTGTCCAGATTCACTGTCGCGCCCGTCATCCCTATGTGCCTTTCCACAAAGACACTCAGTTCAGGATGACGCTCAGCGATCTTCCAGGCCAGTTCGTGAATGAGGCTTTTTTGGGTCATCGGTCTGTTCTTTCAGGTTTCGGGATGTTGGCCATATGCTCTTCGATCGTTCCGCCTTGTTCGGTCGGCATACACGCGATCAGCACGTTTCCTCGCTGAATGAACCGTTGAATCGTGACTTCGCGGTAGACGAGATGAATGATGTTCGATTTCCGATCGTAGTTCACATTCAAAGGATCGTCGAGCGTGAAATGAATCATGCTGTGAGTGAGCAGTTTAAGGGCGAATCGTGCCATTAGATCTGCTGTCACAGCTTCGCGCTTTTGCATCAGTTGATGGAACTTCGGGTCCGTATTTTTCGGTCCTTGGTTTTTCCTGTTTTTCATGACAGTATTTCCTATGTTATTTCAAGCTTATGCACTGCTTGACTTTGAGTCCGTCTTCTTCCATCTGACTCAAATGGTCGTTGCACAGATAGCCGCGATAGGGTCGGCCGTTCATGGTGCCTGTGACGTAGTAGTCGGCCGGTTCGTCATTCTCTCCCCTGCGGCAGCTTTCACACTTGGCGTTGCGGTTGATTCTCATCGGTCTGATCTTTCTTTCGTTTGGTTGCGTTTTCTGCTCAAGAATCATTGCACGTTGTTTGTGTGCCGTCCGTGACAAACCGTTGGGTCGAGCAGTGTGACCTTCATCAACCATGTCGGGACGCCGCTTCGAACACAAAAACGGCGTCCCGACATGGTCGGCGCGGCCCGCCTGCACGCTCAGGTTCAGCTTCCAATGCCTGTCGGCGCTATCGAATGACGAAAATTGTCACTCTTGTGACACAAATTGTCACCGAGCGACGAAAATTGTCACAAACTAGTGACCAATAGCGTCAACTCAACCGGCTTTCGTCTCCTAAACAACAGCACTGTTCGGGAATAGATAAGAGTTTTCAGCTACTTACAGATTTATCAGACAAACTGTGATGTTTGGCACACAAACTGCAATCCTATAAGACCAACTGTTGACGACCAAGACCAAAAAAGGACAGACCAAGATGAAGCAGGAAGCCAAGAAAATCGAAGGCATCAACATCAGCAAGCTTGCCACGACCAACGGCAAGGTCAGCGAAGATGCCATCAAGAATCAGCTTCGCGACTACACGCCGAACTTCGACAACGAGATCACTTTCGGCGTCGAAATCGAATTCTTGGGTCCGCAAACTTTCGACTACCCTGAAATCGTCAACGATTACATTGACGGGTTGATTCACGGAAGCACGTCAACTCGTATTTATACTCATTGGGGCAAAGACGCGGATGCCGGATATCGCAAGATGTTCGCCGCGAAGCTGGCGCAGATGACCGGCATGAACATCGTTTCAGCCGCCTACAGCAATCACAGCTATGATGCCGAAACTTGGATGCTCAAGGGCGACTGCTCGGTCAAAACCCGTGCGCGCGGCAAGGTCGGCTACCTGGAACTGGTCAGCCCGATTCTGAAGGGGCAGGAAGGCTTGAAGGCGCTCAGGAAGATCTACAAGGCGATGAAGGAAGCCGGTTGCAGCGTGAACGCTTCCTGCGGCTCTCACATCCACCTTGGCATCCGCAGCTTCTTCAACAATACCAGAGTCGGAATCAACAGTTGGGATCGTCAGACTGAAGATCACCGAAACCTCGCCATCAAGCGCGTTTTCGACGTCTACGCCGAGTATGAGGTTCAGCTCGATACGCTGGTCAACAAGAAGCGCCGCGCCAATCGGGGCCGTTACTGTCGCAGCACTCGCAGGATGGCCAATTTTGTAGATCCGCGCGCAATCCAAGTCGAAACCATGCGGGACGACATGACGACCTGCGGCCGTTATCACAAGTTGAATCTCTCGGTTGCCAAGTCGCGCGGTACGATCGAAAATCGCCAGTTCCAGGGCACCCTGAACTTCAACGACATGTATCGCTGGATTTGGCTCAATCAGAAGATGATTCATCGTGCTCTCATGGGCGGCATTCTGGTTCGCAATCGTGCGATGAAGGATGAAGGCGGAAACGGCCGCACCTTCGCGCATCTTCTCGGATACCTGCGGGCCGATCGCAACAAGTACGGCCGTGATGTCAAGACCACGAAGATCGTTGATATGCTGCGTAAGAAGAACGCCAAGGTGGTCAAGAATGCGGGCCGGAAGATCACCGACCGCGTCAGCAGCATCTGCGCTTACGCTGATTAGAAACAGCTCTAACCTGAAAAAGGACAATGGAAAATGCACGATTATCCTCCCGAATTCGACAGTCCTGAATTCTGCGAAGTCTGCGGCAGAAGGATCGACTGCAAGACGACTGAATGCGACTGCCCGGAATGCCCTGTGTGCGGAGAAGTCGGCAACCCCGACTGCTACAGGCAGGGGCACATGGAACCGGCCAAGGACAGCATCAAGGCGTTCTGCGATCACATCGGGATCAGTCCGCTGAAGGATGCGCTGCGAGCAATCGACAAGCACAACATCGAACATGTCTGGCTGATCCTGCATACGACGCATCCGATGATGCCGCATCGAAGCGGCACATACATCACTTATGATGAGGACGATGCGGTCTTCGATTCCCTGCCCGATCATTTTCGCGTCAAAGGCGTTGGAGTCGGCGGAATCGCTTGGGACGGCACTAACTGGGAATGGAGCGAGGAAGAAGATCTGAACGGGCGCGGCTTTGAAGAAGTGGTCCCGCGTCTGCGTGAAAAGTTTCATGAGGCATTGAAGGAACATCGCAGCGAATACGAACACAATTATGATGTACGTTTTCGCGCCATGGACGAAAAGAAGGACTAAATGAACAACAAGCGATACGAAGCGATCAGCCGACTCAGCTCCGGAATGGCCATGTGGACACACATTGAAGTGCACAACCATGGAGTCGAAACCCGGTTTCCCACGGCTTCCATTTGGGTCAAGCGCGGCGGCGGTGTCGAACTCGCCGTCATGATCGCGGCTACCGAAGACGGCAGGCTGATGGTCCTGCACAGCGGCAACGATCCCATGGACAACAGCACGTGCCTGGATCACCTGCGGAGGTTCTACATCAGTTGACACTGTCTCCAAGTCGGTCCTTTGGTCGGGACCGTCAACAGTCGGAAAGCGGCGCAATGGTGCGCCGCTTTCTTTTTTATATTACCCGTGAGCGATTGCACGAAAAAACGCGATTCTGTGCATGCTCGAATCAATTGGAATATCAACGGCGTCCGCAATCAAACATTACTAAACAGTAGTTGCAGAATAAATCGGTTTTTTGCGCACGGTTGGGACGCCGTTTGGATCAGCTCAATCAACATGTTGACAATGCACCAGATTCTTTAAAAAAAGGTTGACAATCTGTAACGCATTGTGTACAATACAAGTCAAGATCGAAGGACAGACCAAGACCAATAACTGCCGAAAGGCAACACGAATCATGAGCGACAAAATCCAAGTCAAGACCAGCAAGCTGATGACCACGGGCCGCACGATCAGCGAGGATGCGATCAGGGTCAACCTGCATCCATACACGTCGAACTTCAGCGAAAACATCACCTTCGGCGTTGAAATCGAATTCTTGGGTCCGCGTGAATTCGAGTACCCGCGTAATCGCATTGTCGAAATTGAAGAAGAGGAGAGCGGCTTCACTTGGATCTTCTCGGATGACGACAATGTTGACATGCGTGTCCATGAGCACAGCAGTTGTTTGGGAAACGCAGATCTGCTCTATCGCATGCGCTTTGCCAAGCGTCTGACTCAAAAAGCCATGTTGGGGGTCAAACCGGCAAACTATTCGGATCATCAATACGCTGACGGCAATTACGGAGTTTGGAAGCTGAAGGAAGACTCCAGCGTGCGAACCCATGCTCGGAACCACGTGGGACGGCTGGAACTGGTCAGTCCCATTCTGCATGGGCAGGATGGGTTGGAAGTCATCAAGCGCATGTGCAAAGCGCTCAGGAAGCTGAAGTGCAAGCAGAACAACCGATGCGGCACGCATGTCCACTTCGGCGTCAGAAGCTTCTTCCGCAACGTCAATCTGAAGGTCAATCCGGGACGGGAAAACGAAATCCTGTTGCGTTCCGGCCACAACGGCTGGGATGTGCTCAACCATGATCAGCGGTCCATCGCCATCAAGCGCGTTTTCGACGTCTATGCGGAGTATGAGGCGCAGCTCGACACATTGGTGTCCAAGGATCGTCGACGGTCGATCAACACCTATTGTCGCAGCACGCGGCGCGTAACGTCGAATTGGATCAACACGCCCGAAGGCTCCAAGAGGGACGTGCGGGCGATCGAAGTCGAACGCATGGATGATCGCATGTTGGAAAACGAACGGTATTGCAAGCTGAACTTGACAGGAGTGCGCAATCATGGTCGCGGCACCATCGAAGTCCGTCAGCTTCATGGGACGTTCCAGCATGCCGAAATCCATCGATGGGTCTGGCTCCATCAGAAGCTGATCCATCGCGCACTCATGGGCGGCATCATGCTGAGGCATCGTGCGCCGAAGGATGAAGGCGGCATGGGCAGAACATTCGCGCATCTTCTCGGATACCTGCGGGCCGATCGGAGAAAGGGACGCAGCGGCCAGACTGAGCAATTCATCAAGGATCTCCGCAAGCGGCACCGGCTGACGGTCGAGCAGTACGGCGGCAAGATCAGTGATCGCGTGAGCAGCGTGCTCACCTATGCCAATGGTCCGCGACAGAGGGCGAATCGTTCTTCGGATCATTCCGAATCAATCGTTTCTGCAGCCGTTCCGCAGCAGTCTCTTACTGAAAGAAGAATGGATGGGTTCGACGAAAACGAAGCCGAAGGTCAATGGAGCAGAAGAGCGGTGCAGCTGCGGGAACGAAGGCAGACGATTGAGAGAAGCGTGCTGGAACTTGCGGCTGCAGCTGAACAGTGTGCAGCGTGCACTCTTCGCGGCGCACGTAATAGAAACAGCATATTGTACTGTATGAATTGTGCTACCATGCGCAGTCTCATCGAAATCGATCGGTACGTTCCTTCTTCGAATATGACTGTGACCACAAGAAACCTGTGCCATTCATGCCGTTTCGCCGATTATCAGATGGATGAACCGCATGCCGGACCAACTGTTCCGTTGGCCTGTTGCAGCAACTGCATTCATTATTCACAAAGAAGAACAACGGTTGAATCTGAACGTGAAGAAGAGGTTCCTGAGAGATGCCGGTCATGTCGTGATCGTGATCAACATGCTCCTGTCAGCGGAATCGCATACTGCGATGCATGTCCTGATAATCCGAACCTTCATTGCTCGCCGAATGAACTGGAATCGTCGAATGCTCCCTCTTCTTCAATTCCTGTTCCTGGTCCGGATGAGTTTGATCTTAGATCATTTTTGCGTCCGGATCTCGTAAGAGATGTTTGCGTCACGATGCACGAACATTGTCGGTTGTGTGATCTGCGTGGCGCATATGATATCGACGGCAATTCGTATTGTGCTTCCTGTAATCGTTTTTTTGCTGCATGCAGCAGAATAGAAATGGATGCCAATGGACATTGCCGGTCATGCCCTAATCGCGGGATGCCGTTGATCGACAGTGGTTATTTGTATTGTGATTTTTGTACTCACTATCCGTTGAACAACATCGGAAGAAGATTTGAAATACGGGCTGAAGAGACACGAGATCAAAATGTAGAAAGATTAATTTCGCTGTTTACAAGGAATAATGCTATATGCATAAATTGCCCCGATCGTGGCACGACCTTTGTGTGCGCGGAATGTCAATTGATTTTTCCACATGCCCGCAGATTGTTTGAAATGGCTCTTGAACACGACAGAAGAAGAGCAGGAAGCACAAGCTGTGGAAATGAATGACGTTCAGCAGTTAAGCGTGAGGTTTCTCATCCACGGCTTCATTTCGAAGAACGCGGCCATATTGACCGCTTCCAATTCAGGTTGACAGTGTCGAACGATCTTGACGACGTCCGTGAAGGCTTCAATTGTTGCACGGAAGTTCCCGCTGCTTTCGAAACGCGGATGAGGTTCGGCGGGACTGTACAGACAAGCGATGCTCATGATTTCGCCGTTCACGCCGCCGATGAACTCGACGTCGATATAAATGTCGTCTTGCCTTTCCCACCGCGTCCATCTCGGCATAACTCCCTCAATACGGGCGTGATTCAAACGCATTCGATAGGCATGGCGGTTCATCACCTTGACCAGCTTGTCGCATAACTCCTTGACGTTCATGGCTTTTTCTCCGTTCATTCAATCCGTTCCGCATCGAAGGCATCGCGCCTGTTCTCAATAGAGAGCATACAGCATGAGCGGCTGATGATCGATTATCCACAACGGCGTCCTGCGATGCGTCGGCGATGCGGACACGGCATCTTAATCAAGTTTTTAATCTAGTAATTAATCCCGTGCAAAACCGTGCAAACCATGCATAAATGCCGTATATATTCTTTGTTGGTAGTTGCACAAAAACTCGGTTTTACATGCATGCCATAAAACGCCAACGATTACAACACGTTGAAATCTCATATATCACCGCACAGTGATTGCACAAAAAAACGCCGATTCCGCGAAGAACCGGCGCTACAAAGAGTTTCTATACAAACGTTCAGTCGTTTTTGTCGCCCTGCTCCCACCAAGGACCCTCCTTCGCCATCCGAATCACTCGCTCCACCGTTACATCGTCCCATCTCCCCTCAAAACGGAACCCGCGATCGTCAACGTAGATCGCAGCGGGCGGCTTCTCGTGATGCACGGTGATCCGAATCCCCTGTTCCCTCAGCAGACGCTGCACCGTGTGGATGTTCGTCCGCGCAGTGAAAATGCAGACGCTGAAGCCCGCTTCACGAAACCGCTCTATCGCACGCGCAACGCCCTTCAAAGGACTGATCTCCCCGTTATCCTTGTTCCACCCCTTGTACTCGTTTACGACCCCGTCAAGGTCCAAGGCGATCAATTGCCGATGGTTCTTTTTCGTAGCCTCATTCACGTCGTCCAAATCACGTGCAAATGCTTGACGTCTCCTGGCTTTTTTCGCTTCATCAACAACAGTCGCATCAGAAGCTTTCTCAACGGCGTCCCGCTCGTCTCCAGCGCCCGCAAGCTTGTCCTTGACGCGCTCCAACACGCTGCGCAGACGAGATTTCTTCTCTAACGTCAATGGTTTATCACTCATCACGACACCGCCTGTGCAAAGATTCTCGCCAGCCGTTCGGCGTCCTTCAGGTTCTTCACCTTGTACCCTGGTTTGATACCTCCGTCGTCCACAACCACGTCGCCTTCTTTCACCACGTCGCTGACACGGAACTTGTTCCATGCCCTGTGGCTCCAACCATACCAAGCCTTGTTGCGCTCGCTGTATCCTAGCCCCGTCTCGACGCGCTCAATGCCCTCCTTCTTGAGCCACTTCTGCATCGCGCTCTCTTCGTCGAGCAGCCTGTTGACCAGATCGTCCGATCCGCTGAATCCGAGTATGATGTTCGGCATGTCTCATGTTCCTTTCGAGTTTGTACAAATATGTTTTCGAGCCCCTGCAAATTCGTCAAAAAACCATCTGACTAATGAAAGTTTTTTCAATGTACCTAAGAGACGGCAAGTATGACCGCGCCATTTTTTTGAAGGTTATATTAAGCATCACTAAATAGTCATATCTCTAGTTTGTCTTTTGTTTGAGGAAAGAGACTTATCTATGCGTGCTGTTCACGCTACCGTGCTGTCTGCATTGCCGTGCTGTGTGGTTCCGTCGTATTGCCGTATTGTTTGTATTGTTTGTCGTGCTCAGCTATGAGTGACGGTTCTATGGCGTTGAAGGCGTTGAAGGGATACGTTTTGATTTTGGGTTCATGTATGGTTTCGAGGGGTTGCTGTTTTGTATTTTGCGGTGGTTTTGCGGCTGTTGTGTTTAGCTTTGTGTATCCCCATTGTTCGAACGGATCGAGCCATTGGTATTCGAACGGATTGAGCCATTGGGCGTCGATTTCGTTCCATTCTTTCTGCCATTGGTTCCAGTTTTGTGAGTTGTCTGTCGTCATTATTTTTGTGTATTGCTTTTTCCGGCTGAGGTTTATCTTCCTGTTTTTGTCTTTGTTGGTCGGGCGTGGTTTTGCCGTCATTGTTTTTGCGCCGATGCTTCAATTCTGCGGTGTGCCAGGGAGGGGGGGAGGAATTGTTTGTTTGTTGCGGTTTTGCTTTGTTCTTGAAAAGCAACAGAGCGTCCGAAGACGCTCTGCTGTTTCACGATGGCAAGATTGTGTTTGTTCGCGTTTCTCCAGTCAATTACTTGTTTCCGAATTGGCTCGACTTGTTTCCTTGTGTTGGGTGTTCAGGTAGGCGATCTGATTCGCACTGCTCCTTTGTTGTTCTCTAAATTCAGCATTGGGTTCCGCTTTCTTTTTGGTTGTGGTTTTTGTCGCGGCTGTCCCGGTTTTTTTTAACTCAGTCTCTCAAAAGCGCCGAACATCATCTTTTTATCGTATTGTGATGTCGGTCGCTGCATGGAATGAAGAAGCCTTATGATGTTTTTTCTTGAAGGGCGGAAATGACCGTAGTCTCATCCTAGTCTTTCGGCTTGCTTCTTAAACTCGTCATTTGCTTTCTATCTTTTATCTGCATCTGAGTCTTCCATGCCTGTACTTCTTCTATCTATTCAATTTCGCTCATGTATACATTTTCTGTTCAGGGCGGTGCTCTTGTCATCTTCTGCCTCTCTGGCTGCATTGTGACTTCTTACGTTAGGGTTTTCGCGGCTGCGGCCTTGCTTCGTTTCTGGTGTTTTGTCGGCCGCGCTCGTTCCGCTTCTTTCTTTTCTGTTCTTTCAGACCGGGCTTTGTTTTGAGGCAAGTGTTCGTGATAGCGAACCGTCAACATGGTTCATTCAAGATGTGTGTTTGGAAATAACCGAGGTCTCATCCTATTTCCTGAACACGTGCCTCTAGGTCGGCTTGGCTCCTCACTGTTCAGCGTGTCAACCTTGTACATCGTTAGTACATGTTTTTCACTTTTGCACTTTTTCATGACATCGCTTTCGTTCATGATTGCCGAGCCTTCTGCTTCTACCGCATTATCCTCACGTTCGTATTGCTTGGATCTAGGGCGGCGCTCGCTTCATCTTCTGCCTCTCTTTCGGCTGTTTGATGTTGTATTCTGTTGTTGTTCATGGTGTGCATCTTCTTTCAGTGTGGCGCTTTGTATTCGGGTTGTCAAGTTTTTGGGGGGTCCCATCGATGACGAGAGTTTCTGTAGTCGCTGCGTTCGTCCTGTATTCCGCTGAATTTGCTGTTGAAGCGACACAAGATTCTCAGGGCGTTCGTGAGCAGCTGTTTTGCGGTTTTGGACGGTCTGTTGTCCGCATCGTCGATTTCATTTTGAAACGGTGTGGGCAGATTCGCTTTGCATTCGGGACACATCAGAAGATCCTTTGACGTGCTTCCATGCGGCTGCCTGATTGGAAGCGGCTCCAAATCATCGCTGTTTCGGCGGCAGATGTCGCAGACGATTCTGGTTTGTTTTTCCATCTTCTCTGTCTCTTCTTGCTCTTGTTCGGTCTTGCAGTCTTGATCATGATTGTACTTGACTTGTTACAAATTGTCAAGACTTTTTTCGTTTTTTGCTGAGCTGAATGTTCATTTTGCCGAGAAGCTTCAATGCTTCGGCCAACACTTCGTTTTTCGGCTTCGCCATTGCGTCCAGATGATCTTGATGCGTGGTTTCGGTGCGTACGAGTCTGTTTTGGAATTCGGGCGGAAGGTCTTTTCTGCATTCCATGCAGACGACAAAACCTTCCGAGACTTGATGGCTGTTATCCATTCGAAGCGGAAGAGTCTTGAGCCCTTTTGATCTCTTCCGGCAGATGTCGCAGACTTCTCGATATTTCCTCATCGGCTTTCTTCTTTCAGTTCGGCAACGATATCCTTCCAATGGGCGGTTTTGATTTCGTCCGTCTCTCCTGGGTTTGGACAGCATCATAAGCGGCTTCGGCTTGTTCTCTGGTCGTTGTGATTCCTTCACGCGCTTGTGTTGCGATGATGGTTGTGACCATCAGCTTTCTGCGCTGGTCGGGATCTTCGAGAATCCGCTTGAGGTTGACTCGACGTTCGCTTTGATTTTCTTTCTTCATTCTTCGCCTGTGATTGTGTTCACGACTTCCTTCCAGTGCATGTGTTCGGCTTCTTTGTTCGAACCGGGGTGCGGAACACTGGTCATAGCGAATGGTCCTTGAGGATGACGTTCGGACGGAAACACCTTGTATCGCCGAATGATCGGGTGTGGACAGGAACCGGCGATATATGAGGCCGTTGTGATTCGAACTTCCTGCATTGCGTTGTTGCAGAGCTGTTCGATGTCAATGTGGTGGCATTCGTTGTTGAAGGACACAAGACGTTCGAATGCATCTGTCATGTGTTGGGCGATGCTCATCCATGTCGTGTCCGTGATGTAGACGCGCATTTGGAGCAGAGTGGGAGAATCTGTTACGACAAGAACATTCGAATATAGCCATCTGAAGAAAATCTTGTCGTTTGTTTTTTCGAATGGGATTGGGACGATTTTGTTCTTGTCTTTGTCCAACAGAAAAAACTGCGGTTCTTCAACCGTGTCGTTTTCATTGGAGACGAATCCGCCGTTGAAAAGCGTTTCAAGAACAAGTACAGGAAATAGAATCTTTTCTGTGATCATCTTTTCGGTGTCGGCGGTTGTGGTTTGCGGCATGTTGGTCTGTCCTTTCTTGATCATTCTTGACTCTGATTGTACGGTGCGCGTCACAGATTGTCAAGGCTTTTATAAAAATTTTGACAATCTGTGACGCTTGCAGAAGCCGGTTGATGATCAGACTGCTTCGTTGGAGCTGACCACGAACATGACGCGGTCTTCGGCTTCCTGTGCGTGTTCGTCGCAGAGGTGGAATGTTTTCTTGCCTGTGGTCAGGCGGAAGCGTCCGGTGACTTTGCGTGTGGCGGGAACGTTGTCGTTCTTGTCGCACCATGCACATTTTGGGGTTGTTGTAGTCGGCATTTCGGCTTTCTCCTCTTTCAGTGTTGAGTTTCAGTCTGCTTGTTTCGGCACTGGTTCCTTTTCGAGGTGCTGAAAAAAACGGGCTGTGGTGGTGATCGGGATCATGAGGTTTCTTTAAGATGGCCTATGCTTTGGATGGATAATATCGTTTCCATTCATAGAGCTGTTCTACTTGCTGTGACCAGTGTGCCGTGATGGACTTCATGTTTGAGCCTGGAATTGGAAGCAATGTCATCAGAAACGGATTTTCTCTTTCGATTGGTCGAATTCGATAGCAACGCACTTGGTATGTTTCGCGTTCTATGATGGGGTTGATTCTGATGGCAAGTGTAATTCGGATTTCGATGCAGCTCAGATCGTAATTGGAATCGGGCGGCGGAAGCTGTTCGATTTTGGTATGCAGATTATAATGTTTGGCATGCAGATTATAATGAATGCGCTTTGCTTTTCTGACGAATGTACGCGCCGTTTCTTTGGACATTTCAATCCAGGTTTCGATTGGAAGATGCACAAGCAGTCTTCCTTGACCGTCAAGAAATTCTTCAAGGCTTTCGATGAGTTTGCATGGCGGCGGAAGAGGTTTTGTGATGTCGTCTGGTTCTTTTCTTGCTTCGTCGATCCATGCAATCGGATTCATCTTTTTGTCTTTGAGAAGCCATAAGCCGACTTGTTGGTCTTCGACGCATGCGCCGCCGTTGAACAGTGTTTCATATACGGTGAGTTTGTTTGTGTTGTGGTTGATTTTCGGAAGACTCTTTTTCGTCTCTTCTTTGAGGCTCATGACATGTTCTTTCTGAATCGTGTTGCGCGCGTCGTGTCTCACAGAAATCGTTCGATGATTGAGGCACACAATTCGTTGAGCAGTTCTCTGTTCGGCTTTTGCGGCAGACTGCATGTTTCCGCTGCTGCGTCGTTCTTGATCTTCTCTTCCATTTCTGTGGCGTAGGCGATCAGCTTGTCATAGGACCAAATCCCTTCGTTGCGGATCGCAAGCAGTTCTTTCGCGTCCGGTCGTCTGACGATGACTTCGCCGGTCGTGATGATTTCGTGTCCCTGTCTGAGAAGACGAACAAGGTGTGATGCGTGTTTCGAGTCGTACCCGAATTTCGCTTCCCATTCCGCTCGCTTCGGGTTCCGGTTCAGCTTCCATTCCTGGTAGTGTTGCCAGATTTCCATAGCTCGTTTGTAGGACCCGCTGTTCTTCACGAATTCGCCATGCGTCTTCATGGGGTCGATACCGGCTTCGCTCAGGCGTTTGATGTCCTTGGTGATCTTTTGGCGTGCTTCGTCTTCGTCTGGAATGCCGAAGTCCGACCATTTGGGAGCGCGTTCAGGCGGATTGAGAAGCCATTCTCTGTGACGCTTCATGCGATTCAGTTGTGAAAATGCGTAGCCGGTATAGGTGTGGCGTACTTTGGCGCTCAGGAACAGTTCTCGGTGGTCTTGGATGCGTTTCCAAGACGAGTGGAATTGAAGAATGCAGTCTTGCGGCATCCACAGCAGTTCCAGGATGTTCGGGTTGGCGTCTGCGGCCATGCGGAAGAACTTCCTGATCTCGTAGATGATTCGATCTTCGTTGCTGTCTCCTGAGAATTGACTTTCGCGCTTGATGAATCCCGTGCACCAGTCGAGCGGAGGGACGAAGACGCCTCTCAGATCCGTGTCGCTTTCCGGCGTGTTCATGCCGTAGGCGTGACTGCCTGAGACGCATTCGAAGATGACTCTGTCTTCCGGTTTTGTTGTTTTTTTCATTTGTGCCTTATGGGTCTGAATTTATTGTCCTTTTCCTATTTCCATCCAACTATCGACGTAAGCGCGTTCTGTTTCGTCGCCGTCGAAGACGATGAAAATGATGTCCGGGTCTCGCTTGGACGGAAGAAGTTTGATCAGTTTTTTGTCGGTCAGTGTTTTGAGCACGTTGTTGATTGTTTCCAAGGGAGTGTCAAGACGCTCAGCGATTTCTTGTGGAATGACAGGAGCCTTTGTGCGTACGATGTGGTTGTTTTCGTATTGGATTTCACGGAACGTACGGAACACTTTCCGTGTGAAGCTTCTGAGGTTCTTGACCGTTTCAATTTTCTTTTCCCAAGACATCGTGACTCCTTCTTTTGACGTCATACACCTTGGCTTGAACAGAAGTGACAAACTTGTGAGATGTTTGTGATGCCTTCTATTCGCCGAACTGTTGGAAACATGCTGGATTGCGCAGCATGCCGTGTGCGCCGCCGTTCATGTTGTAGTTTTCATGCCTCGCCAGATTGTCAGGCTTGCCGGTCAGGATGCATTTGTAGCCGTCGCGGGATCGCTTGAAGCAGTCGCAGTTGGGGTTGCAGACTTCTCCGCAGAATCGTACCGTAACTGGAATCTGCGTTTTGATCTTTTGGTTTTTTTGTGCTTGACGTTCACGCATGGCCTTGTTTCTGGCAGCTCTTTCTTCTTGAAGCTGTTGTCTCCATTGTCGGTCGGTCATGATTCTGTCCTTGAATGGTTGAGGTTGGGGAATTGGGACGGGCAGACTGTGTCTGCCCGTGTTCGTGTTGTTGGTTTCGGTCTAGTTGAAGAACGCGGCGATTTCGTTGCGTTCCTGCGTGCGATTCTTCATCTCGACAGGCGGCAGCTCGTGTGCAGCAGCTTCGATGCTGATGAGCGTCATGTTGTAGCCCGTGCCCGTCTGGTAGCCCATGGACTCGCTGCGGCAGGCGAAACCCAGCTTGCGCAGCATGCGCGTGCGCTTGCTGGCATCGCGGCTCTTGGACGTGTACCATTCTTGCGTCCAAGGCTGACCGTCGTTGTACTGTCCGCTGTACTGTCCGTAACACTTGGGCTCTGCGATTTTCTTCGACATTGGATTGTCCTTTCGTCGAGTGGTTGCGTGTTCGTTGTCTTGTAACAGTAGCATGGAGCATGCCAATTGTGGTGTATCTGTTACAGATTTCTGGTTTTTGTTGTAAGTTGTTGGTTTTATTGGTTGTTTTCTGAATGATGTTTTTCGACTTACTGTTTATTGTTGATGGTTGCACTTTTGTGGTTGACGTTTTGTGTCTCAATAGTGACAATTGACGTCATTCTGGTGACAATTTGTGTCACATGAGTGACGAATATTGTCACTTTTTGGGGGCGCTGCGAAGATGTGCGCGAAACGATGATTGTTTTTTGAGATGTGTGTTTTATTGACTCTTTAGTGATTCTGGTAGGATGTATGGTTTGTCACGAATTCTTGACAATTGGCATACGAAGTGCAATTGTTTTGAGTCAAGGTGTGAAACACGAACCAAAAGGATAGGCAGATGACTGAGCGACGTGAACGACCGAGGTGTGAGATGTGTGGTGGCGAGCGTGCGGCGGATGTGATCGTGACGGTGGCCTATAAAGGGATGATGGATGACGGCGAACAGACCGCTGAACACTATGTCTGTCACAGGTGTGATGAGGCGGGGATGGTTGAACGGCATTACGATCGCGCCTATCAGTCTGAGATTGTGAACGTGCAAGAGATGATCGATTGCGGCAGCGGCAACCTCAGTCTTGCTGAGGCGTTCGGGCTCAAGGATCAAGGCTGAAGCCAGAATAAGGAAAGGGCTGGACCATGAAAATCAAAATTGTTGGACAGAAAAAAAGAAGATTCAGGATGCTCTCGATAACGCGCAGCGTGGATGTCGGGCGCGCACCATTGACGCCGATGCGGTGGTGGTGATGGTTAAAGATCTTGAGAGACATTTGACACAGCACGGATGTCCCAAGAATCTGCGGAAGGGGTGTCGGTTTCAGTGGTGGGATGGAGTGGGCTGCAACAGTTACCAGCATTCCGCAACGGCAACGAAGGTCACGATTGAGCGCGGCATGCAAAACTGGTTTTTGGTTGATGTCTGTCGTGAAGAGATCAACACCAGCAGAGGCTCAAAAACGCAACATCTGGTGTTGTCGGAAGATGCCAAAGAAGCGATTGCAAACGCGGCGATTCGATACGCTTTGAAAGTCTAAAAGTCTTGCTTTAGCATACAGCTTGACAGATAGTCACGGAATCGATAGAATTCAAATCATGAAAGGACAGACCATGAAGACCATCAGCACGAACGAAGCGATCCGTAGCGCGGATCTGAGCCAGGGGTTTCATCAGGCGGCACACGGCGGCATGTTCCGGCTGTGTCCGGTGATCGACGGGCTGCGTCACAAGTCGGTCGGGTTCCATAATCAGTTGAATCTGACCGTGGAACACACGATGCCTCATTTGACCGGCAGGAACAGCGGTGTTCTGATCGTGATGGACATGGAACGCGAAAACGGCGATGATTCGACGTATGTGGTCGTGTACGGTGAGCATGACCGGTACGTTTTTCAGATGATGGTTGGCGGAGAGTGGCGCAATGTCAACCTGGAACAATCCGATGCGCATACGATCGAAAACGCCAAGGTGCTGTTGGCGCTGACCAAGATTCTGATGCGTGATACGCTGACTGGCGAACGCAGTTGTGAGGTTCACTGATTACAAGAAATGACGGCGCATGTGCTTCATTTTTCTTACTGAATCCGCTGTGACTGCATTGTCGCAGCACTATCTACAGCAGACCCATGAAAACTTCCTGCCCAATCATGGTTTGGCTTCAGCACTGATGCATTGAAACTATTGACCAATGAGGCGACAGGCTTCTTGGCCGACAAGCCATCGGCCGACTCAAGGTTGAACCCTTGATTTCTGATGTTGATTGCAGCGTTGAAGTCGCGATTCGCTTCAAAACCGCAATGATCGCAGTGATAGAATTTATCACCAAGCTTCAGTTTCTCATTTCCTTGTTTGCGCTCACCACAGTTCGAACACGTCTGCGTGCTTGGAAACCATCGATCGATTGCAGCGATTTCTGAACCGTACAGTTCCGCTTTGTACTCCAACTGTCTTCTGAATTCAGACCAAGCAACATCACTGATCGATCGTGCCAATCGATGGTTTCGAAGCATGCCTTTGATATTCAGATTCTCGATTGCAATACCGTTGAATCGTTGTGTCAGAAACGAAGTCAGCTTGTGCAGGAAATCGTTTCGAATACAACTGATGCGATAGTACAGCTTTGCAATCCTCTGTTTTGTCTTTTTCCAGTTGTTGGATAATCTGATTTGTCGAGACAGCTTCTTGTTCAGTGTTTTTAACTGTCTCAAAGCATGCTTCAATGGTTTCGGCGCATCAAACGAATGACCCGTACTGAGTACGGCAAAACTATTGAGTCCGACATCGATCCCGATCAAACCTTGGTTTTCGTGTCTGATTGTTGATGGATCAAAGTCAACCTCAACAGTTATCGAAACAAACCATCTGTCAGCAGTCTGACTGATGGTTGCAGACATGATCTTTCCAGAGAAATGCAATGCATTGTATATCCGAACATTGCCCAGCTTGGGCAGTCGAATGATTTTGTTATTTATATCAAACTGATTATTCTGCAATCCAAACGAATTCTTACACTTATTCTTTCGTTTGAAATGTGGATATTTCGATTGTTTATTGAAGAATCGTTTGAATGCCTGCCCAAGGTTCTTGATTGCAATCTGCGGTACAGATTTGCTGACATCCAAAACCCATGGATAGGACTGTTTCTTGACTTGATTGAAACGCTTGTCGATCTTGTTTGCAGACGGCTTCTCGCCTGCCTCAAACATCCGTTGCCATTGATTCAAAGCCCAATTGTAGACGAATCGAGACACATCACAAGCATGCTTCAGATGAGCAACCTGCTTGTTGTTCGGCTTCAGTCGAATCTTGTGTGACAGAATCAGCGGCATTGGATTGTTGTGTGACTCCTGATTGTTGCAGTTATGGTATGTTGGATTTGTCAATAAATCAAGAACTTGTCATTGCTCAGGTTGAAGTGGATGCTTCAGGCGATGTTGAAGCAATCAGGTATTTTGAAGGTCGTCTTTGATTGAAGTTTGGATTGCTTCCATTTCGGCTTCAACGTTTCGGTTCAGGGCGTCGAAGCCGCTGAATCCTTCTGGGTATCGTTTGTGTAGTTTGTTGATGTTGGCTGTCAGCAGTTGAGTCAGACTGATATCTAACAGATTGCAGAGTACGCCAACATACCAGAGCATGTCTCCTGCTTCTTCGATGATGTTGTCAAGGTCTAGTTTTGCGCCTGGATAGAAAATGGCACGCTTAAGTTGATCTTGAATTTCTCCTGCCTCAGTACACATTCCCATTGCACAGTGCAGCAGTCTCAGCATTTTGTCTTTGCCGAAGTCGGGCGATGCGGAAGGAATGTCTTTGGGAACTGATTCGGTTCTTGCGGCGAGCTGAGCGTAATTATCCGACGTCACTTGGCTTTCTTTGCTCATGTTTTTTTCCTTTGGTTCAGACTTTTTTCTTTTGGTTCAGACGGTGTTGTCGTTTGCGCTTCTATTTGGCGTTGCCGTCATTTTGTCGCGGCGCATGTTTCGTTGTTTTTTTGAGGAAGCGGAGGTGCGCCAAGATTGCGGATCTGGACGCCGTTCGGGTTGTTCATCTGCGCCTGGAACGGGTTGTCTTCCGAGGTGTCGAATGATGACGGAGAGTATTTTTTGGAAAAACATTAGTAACGTCAAGCCTTTACATGTCGGTGAAACGAAGGGGTGTTTCGTTGTTGAGTTGGTCTGCTTCAAATCCGAATGGGTTGAATATGTTGTTGCGCGGGTCGCACGCCTTGAATACGTTTGCCAAGAAGAGTGTTGGGTCTGATCCTTCATTGAGAGCGCGCAGCGTTCGCTTGACCAGAGGAATTATCGACAGAGCGCGTTGAATGACGGGCGCGGCACTGTTTGATTGAAGTTCGGTTTGAACAAACGATTGGGCACAGTTCTTGTGAGCGCGGATGAAGGGTGCCGCTTTGATGCGATTGGGAAGATCTTCAGTGCGGCGGTACATGATCGGCATGATGAATCCGTGTCGTTCTCTTTTTTCGTCTTCATCTTCGTCATGACATTCGATTTCGTTATGGCAGATGTGACACAAGCCGTAATCCAGTTCGAAGGGATAGGCTGAGCGTTTGGCACAGTCATTGGCATCATGAAGTGCTGCAATCGATTCGGTGATGTGGCGGAAGCTTTGGACGATGTGCCGCATTTCGTTCGGTTCATTTTGAGAACGGAGCCGCATGGAGTAGGCGATCATGGAGATGGAAACAGCCAGGGTGAAAGAATCGTCGTTGGTTGCTACTGTGAGGTGATGAATGACGTCTGCATGACGTCTGCACAGGTTGACGGGAGATCCCAGCATGATGCGGTCTGATTGGTAGCTTTCGCGTTGATCGGTGCTGTAGTGCAGTTGCAGGAATTCATTGAGCGGTTCGGTACAGAACCGGCAGCGAGCAGATGCTTGCCGCTGTGTGTTTTCTTCTTGCTTGTCTTCAGGACGGCTTGTCAGTGTGATCAGATCTGTTTGGCCTGGAAGGACGTCAGGGCGCTTTTCAGCGGCGTCCTCTTCTTCGTTCAGCCAGTTGAAAGCAGCTTGCATCAGAGTTTCGTTGTGGCCGAACAGTTTTTGAAGACGCATGCCGAGTGCAACGTGCTTGGATCGTCTCAGAATGACGTCTCTTGGGTTCTTTGCCGAGTAGCGTTGAAGGATGTATTGACGGCATTTGGGACACAGGAGCAGATCGTCAGCGGCGTCCGAAAGTGTTTCTTCGCACATTCTGCATTTGGGTTCGAAGCGTTCCATGTCTTCCTACTTTTCTTTTGCTGCTTTTCCGCGGTTGAACGATCGATTTCTTTGGCGCTCATGAACCTTGTTTCCTTTTCAGTGGCTTGTGTGATTCGGTCGAGTCGTTGATTCGGGAACCTCTTGTGACGTCAAGAGGTTGTCCGCTTGCGCCAGTTCTCGAATCCATTCGAAGATTTCCATACACCTGTCTGGTTCGGCCGGAAACATTGCACGAATCAGAAAGCCGATTTGAATGAATGCATCGTGTTCCCCCTTCAAACCAGCTTTGTACATGTCTCGGAATTGGATCATGCATTCTGGACACAGGCTTGCGTGATGATATCGGAGATGAGTCTGTGCGTCTGGCAGTTCTGTGGTACAGAAGCGGCATCGCTTGGTTTGCGTGTTCTTGTCCAAGTCGTTGACGCCATTGACGAAGTCGAGAATGACAGGGATCAGTTGCTTTGCCGTTTCGGAATCCGTCACGCCGGTCGGAAGATCGATCCCTTTGATTTCTGCGTTTGCCATCAGATCAAGAATCGGCAGCAATTTGTGCTTGGCCTGATTGGGGGTGTAACCGATGACTCCGATGACTTTGTTGGATTCGTCTTTCTGAGTGATCATCAAGCGACGTTCTGCGGGATCGTAAGTTTTGGAGTGTATTGAATTGATAATCATTTGGTCGAACTTGGCGGTCATTGGTCTGTCCTTTAAGCCGTTGACGTTGTTGGTGGTTTCAATTCGGTTTTTCTTGGTCGTTGGTCGTCTTGGTGGAAGGAAGTTCTTGCTGCTTCTCTGCTTCCTGTATCCTTTGAACCAAGTCTTCAAACTCTTCCGGCTTCATGGCGAATGCCTGCATGTTGGGCATTCCTGGTATTGCCATGACTCGCATGGATGGGCGAAATGCAGTCGGCGGCGGTTGCTGTTCAAGATCTTGCTGCATCTCGGTTTGGTTTTCGGCGTGGTAGAGGTCTTCCTGAGCGTCTTCGAGCGCATCGTTGAGATTGCGCGGCTGAGCGTTCTTTGCTTCTTCGCGCTTCTTTTCCAGTTGTTCTCGGTAGGAGGGTTCCAGGATCGTCAGGTGAATGGCGGCGCTGACTGGAATGCAATGCACGGTGTGCAGTTTGCCTTGGTCGACTTCGTCTTGATACTTGAGGCGCAGCTTTTCGGCTTTGTCGGCGTCGTGCACGATATGGGCGATGTTCTGGAACATTCTGTTGTTTGTTTGGTCGTATCGTTGAAGCAAGATGAACCAAGCAACAATCCAATCGCCTTCGCTTGGCTTGCTGACGAATGACATGCCTGTGTCTTGAGCATGAGCTAAGCAGCTCACCAGTTCAATTTTGCGGACTGCCCAATGCTTGTAGATGAGATGGTTGATCAGTCTGCGTGGATGCTTTTCGATCAGTTTGCGCAGTCGAGAAGTCAAGGCGGAAAGCTTGGGACTGTTCAACAGCTTCATGTGATGTCCTTTCAATAGGCTATTGCATCTGCCTGTAGATTGAACATAGATGCGGTTGGCGGAAGCTTCAAGTCTAAAATCACGGATCGGACGGGTTTTTTTGATGATGCGTGATTGAACGGCGTCCTGTCGTGCTTTGAGCAAATGGTGGAAAAAGAAAACCCGCTGCTTGGTTGCAGCGGGTTTTCTAGCTGTTGACGATTCTTGTAGAATCGAGATTGTTGGAAATCAATGGGCGGCAGCGGTATTGATGAAGCGAGGGTTGGCGTAGGGGTTGGTGTAGCTGGTGATGTCGTCTATGCGATCGGTCAGTTTCCAGCCGTAATCCTTGGAGACGGCGGCATGCTTGTCGCGAAGCCTGTTGACGATGTTGGTGGTTTGCGAGTCGCGTCCGAACTTGTTGCGGTCGCAGCGGATGAAGCCGAGCATTTGAGCGAAGGTGCGCCCGCGCTGGTTCAGGCGTGTCTTGGCGATCAGACCGCCCATCAGGGAGCGATGGATCAGCTTCTGATGAAGCCAAATCCAGTCGGCGATTTCTTTGCTGTCCAAGGTGCCGTGAAGCTGGCGAATCTCGACGGTGCCCTTGCCGTCCACAGGGTGAAGGGTGGTGAAGTTGACTTTGTGATAGCGTCTGTCGTGATGATCGTAATCATCCATGTCATAGGTGATGTCGACATGCTTGATGTCGATGTTGTTGGTGTGGTTGATGTCTCGCACCAAAGCGCGTGTGCTGCGGCAGTAGGTGTTTCGTTCGGCGCGGCGCGTCTTGTCGGTCAGCGAATCGATCTGCGGCTCATACTCTGCGTAGGTCTCCATGATGCGGCGGGCAATTTCGTCCAGATTGGCTTTCGGCGCGTCCGGGTTGGCGTCGACGATGCTTTTGTTTTCGAAGAAGCTTTTGATTCCGAAGTGGACGTGGATGCCGCATGACTTGTTGACCTTGCAGCGGAGAGCGCGGAGGGCGTAGCACATCAGGTGGAGATCCGCCATTCCGGCAAGCCCTTGCAGAACCGGGCTGACCAGTTCGAAGCCGCCCGCATAATCGGCACCAAGATCTTCGTTGGTTACGCTGCAATCCGACTTGACTTGCCAAGCCGTGTAGTCAGAGCCGCTGTAGTTGTTCTGTCGAACTTTCAGATCTGTCATGCGTGCAAGCAGATCGGCGACGCGCTGACGATTTTGCTTGTTGTGAGCGTTGCCGCCAGAGACGTTGTGAGGCGTGCAGAATTCGATTTCGACGCCAAAGGTGATTTCGGTATCGGAATTGGGGCTGAATTTCCTGAGAGCGTCTTTGATGGGGTCGATCTTTTTCATGGTCTGTCTCTTGGTCTTTGGTTTGTCAACAGTCGGTTTTATAGGGTTGCAGTTTGTGTGCCATGCGTGACAGTTTGTTTGATGAACGCAAGTGCTTGAATTTTGATGCGTTTTTGTTTTGGTGTTTTGGCGAGACTGGGAAGGGTGACTTTATTGGTCACATACTAGTGACAATTATTGTCAAGAGTGACGTTATTTGTCACTAATGTGTGACAATTTTTGTCATTATTTGAATGGGTCTGGAAGGCGTGTTGAGTGAAATCTTGAACTGTGATAATAGTTTGTCACTAATGCTTGACAAATGGTCTGATGTTTGCAATAGTGGGAATCGTCCATAAATGCAAAAGCAAAGGATGAAGCGATGGACGACAGGCAGAGGAAGGTTGAAAGCGTGCACAGCGATTTGATAGCGGCTTGCGGTTATTGCGTCGCCATGATTGCTGATAGGCCGGATGATGATCGGGAAAAGGCTTTGACGATCTTGGGACAGGTGGAATTTCATATGGCGCGTGCGGCGCGAATTGCAAAAGAATTGCGCGGCGAATTGGAACATGGCAAGCGGCTTCCGCCGAATGTTTCGGAAATGCTCAAGAAGGGATAGAAAAATGGCAAAGCATAGGATGCGGACAAGGCTTGAGGAAGCTGTTGACGCTGTCTTCATTTTTGACATCGGAAGTCATGGGACTTATCCGGTCGTCACGAAGAAACAGCGTGAATACAAGCGGGAGCGGTTTGAGGAAGTGCATTCGCTGTTTGAAGTGCACGGTGCTGATGGCGAATTGATGATTTGGAATGATGTACGGAAGGTGAGAGAAAGCATCATGAAAGGCATGGGCTTGGAGTTTGCTGAGGCTTCCAGGTTGATCTGTACCATGCTGCATGATGGTTGGTTGGCAAAGACTCCTTCCCCAATGCATGTTCGGTTTGTTTTTGCGCAGCCGATCAAACTGTGAGGGAGACAGTGCAATGTGTAAAATTGAAGCCTATCGTGAACTAAAGCGCAATTGGGGAAGCAGAATAATTCGAACCGAATGGCGCATTCGAACGGTTGCTGAAGTCGGCGAAAATGCTTTGGCGGAAAGTTTCGTTGTTGATTGGCGTCGATACAACGACGGCATTTATGTGCTTGAAGAGCGTTACATCAAGGATGGCGTGGAAGAGCCTTGGGAACCTTTTTGTGTGGTTAGGGAAATCGAAGATGCTTTCGAGATGATGCCTGGATTTCCGATTGTTGCCGTCTCTGAAAGGTTTAAGCTATATAACCAAAAGATAGATGAGCAGTTGGCCAAAGAGAAAGCGGAGAAGCTACGACGGGAAGAGAAAGAAGAACGGCAGTGTGAACAGCAGCGGGAAAAGTTGGAATTGCGAATCAAATCTGAACAGGCGTTTCAGAAGTTGAAGCATTCCAAATGTGAAGCTTGGCGTAACCTTCCAGGTAAATGGAATGCTTATTTTGAAGAGCACAAGGGAGATAAAAAATATATCGATACTCGCAGAAAGGATGAAATATACATGAAACTTTACATGAATGTTTTGGAAGCGGTGACGATGGCAAGCAAGGCGAAAGCCATCAGGCTGTTTTTCGAGTATGTGGATAGTCATCCTGTTCAAGGAAAGGAAGATGGATCATGAAGCGGAATCGTTGGAAGCATAGGAAGCGTCAAGCGTTCAGTCGTCATCGCGGCAAGAAGTGGGCGAAGGATTTCGGCAATCGGAAATTTCGACGTCGTGAGCGTGACGGCAAGTTGAAGGCGGGTTGTCCGATGCGGCTTCGAGATGTCAAGTCATCATGGGGGCATTGGTATTGAAAAGCAGTCATTGGTTTGGGGAGACGGAGCGGCGCGGAACGCGCGGAAGGACGCCGTTGCGTTTTTAGCGACTCGCCGATGATTGTGCTTTGTTGTATGTGAGCAATGAAGTGTTTGCAGAGAAAAGGAGTCAAGCTTGTTTGGCAATGAACAGAAAGAACATGAAGCACGTTGGAAAGCAGGAGATTTTACGCTTGCAGAAATCGATGATGCGATTCGGCTGATGGAGCAGCGTCTTAAATCAGGTCAAGGAGAAATCCCTTCTGCAATCTGTCGGCTGTCTTTGCCGATGACGCGGTGTCTGCGGCGCATGCTTGATGAAGCAATGAAGCAGCGGGGAAAAACGGAATCGTTGGGCGAACCGTTTTTTGGTGTTGATGGTTGTCCGAACGATGAGACGTTGGAGAAGATTGAGGAGTGGAGAGGAGACGTTGAAAAATTGTTACGATTTGTCAAGGATGCGTGGGATGATGTGCATGGTTACGGTGTGGAGCTGAAGATTGATGATGATCGGATCGTGTTTGAAGGGGCAACCGGAGGATGGAGCGGCAACGGAAGTTTGCTGTATCATCTGAAGTTGAGTCCGTCTCTTCTTGCTGTGGAGCCGAAAATTGAAATGAAGGGGGCAGGGGCGTTTCGGATTGAAGTGTCTAAAAAGAACGTTGGTAGGCAAGAAAGATCTTGACGGTTTGTGATGGATAGGATACAGTTTGGCGTGAGACTGAAAGGAAACGCTTTGGCGAAGAGAAAGGAAATAAAGGAGAGGGCAAGGCGCTTGACTGAACTTCTTGCAGGCGAAGAAACGTTGCGGAAAATTGCGTGCCGAAATAGGCATTTATGTATGGATGAAGAAATGAACAACACTCTTCGGTCATTTCTTTATGAGTTGTTTCTTCGTGTGAAAGAGCCTGAGCGTGTCGTGGTGGAGATCAGGGCTGGCGCATGTTCGGGCGTTGATGGAATGATGTGGAAGAAGGGTGTTGGACATTGGCTCGTTTGTTTGCGCAATCGGAAGGCGCATGGATGGAGTTTTTCGGGAACGATTTGGAGAGGAGAGAGCAAGATGTATGACGAATCTTTTGATGTGCGATATTTGGGGCGTACTCGTGCAACGCTTCCTATGGTTAGAGCAAGGAAGGCATCTAAAGCATTGAATGAACATTCTTGGTTTGAGCAGTTCGGTGATGTTCCTTGTCTCAACTCCTATGAGGTCTTTGTTGGAGATCTCTTGAATAAGGAAGGATGAGAATCATGTTTTCGGAACTTCGGGAACGGGCGAATGAGGCGATGCATCTGTTGGGAGAAGGTCAGAGTGCGTTGTTGTTGCCGCGTTCTGCAAGACTTCCGTTGATGTATACAAGGGTGTTGAATAGTAGAGAAAATGATCAGCATGAAATAAGCGTGATAGGTGTGGTGAACCAGTTGGTGTTTGAGAAAGAACATTCGATTGTTGCGTTTCAGAATCTTGTCTTGGTAGATCAGCAAGGGTTCAAGATTCCATGGAACTTTGATTCTCTGTTCCGTCTTGCTGTGTTTGCCGATCATGGTCTTGCTCGGTGGTGCGATATCTATTTGAGGTTGAATGATCTGCGTTCGATTCTTGAGAACAATCCGATCATTCTGGAAGGAAGCCTGAAGGGGTTCGGTTCGAATGAAACGGCGAAACAGTCTGTGCTGAAGTGGAAGAAAAAGATGTTTCCGTTGAGAGAAATGATTGGGTTGATGTATTTGAATTTATTTTTGGGTTCATATACAGGGTCTTTTACTACGAATGTACCTGAAACGTCATATGGTGTTCATTTTTCTCTTTTTGAAGAGGAGCAGCGTAAATTGTTGAATTGGATGCACAATGATGTCGGGTAGGGATAAAAAATGCCTGTGCGGCCTTTAAAATTGAATTCCTGTCCTTGGTGTAATAATGTAGGAACAGCAATCTATTATCAAGAAGGAAGAGGTTTTAGAGTTATATGTTTGATGTGTTTGTTTTCTGGTCCTTTGTCTTGGTCCATGTACGATGCTGTTCTTGATTGGAACAAGATTGAGTTTGTTGAAAGTTCAGAAAATCTTGATTGCCGCTGGTGCGGCTGAAATAGAAGAGGATTGATCATGACGATGCAGACACAGCAAGGGTTGTTGGTTGAACGTGTGCAGGCGCAAGGGAAAGTTGAATTTGTGCGTGTTTTTAAGAAGAACAATGTGAAGTATCCTGAGCCTTTCTTGAAGCATGTTGGAATCATCGGCAAGATGGATTGGCGTAAATATGACGGCTTCATTTGGAAGGTGAAGAGGGAGTTGGTTGCGGAAAGCAAAGAACATTCTTGTTTGATGATCTTGCAGCGTCTTGGTTCAATGCCTGAAGATGATCCATCGATTGGTGCATTGGCGCATCGCGGCGGTTTGGCGATTCGTGACGACATGAATTTGCCGGATGTTTTTCGTGTTGTGCTGGTGAATGCGTTCAATGGAGTTGCCGAAGTTTTTCTGAACGAGATGCAGATTCGTTTGGTTTTTGATTCTAGTGAACATGCTTGGTCTTCCGGCAAGCTGAAGTTTGAAGACGAACGACAAACCAAGGAGATGTTCATTGAATGGAGAGGCGGAAAAAGCGCTGGTTTGGAATCGAGCAAAGGACATTACCGGATTGATTTCCGAGTGTCGAACATTGACAAGGGATTGGACGGCATTGGATTCACGGTCGGACACAAACCGGCGGAAAGCGAGTGGAATGTGTTTGTGATGGGACAGATTCAAGATGAACAGAAGATGCTGGAATGTCCTTCGCAGATCATTGAATGGATTGATACTGGAAATGAAGCGCAATAGATGAAAACTGCGCGATAGTTTGAGTTGTCGAAAGGAACAAGGACATGGCTTTGACAGATAAATTTCAGGCGAAGATTGGTGAAGAGCTGGCGGCTGTGGAACGTGAAGACGCTGAACGTTGGCTGCGCGGCGATTTTACGCTTGAGGAAATTGACAGGGTGATTGATGCGATGAAGCGTCAAGAAGCTGCATCGTTGGCTAGTGGATGCAAGGCGGATGAAACGGTTCAAATGCCGCTATCAATGATTCAATGCTTGCGTTCGATGGTGAAGGATCAAGAACAAGGCTGAAACGTTTCGACAATGGCAGAAAACTGAAGGCGGAAGAATGGCAGAACATCAAGTCCCGCAGAAGGATTTCGTGGTGTCGTTTGCATCCATGCTGAAGCGGTTGAAGTGGATGCAGGAATGTGAAGAGCTGATCAGGCATGCGCCGCAACCGGGTGAAGCCGGTTGGATGGTGCCATATGTGATGATTTTGAGTCAGATCTATCACAACGATCGGTGGGGGTGGTGGACGTCTGCGTTGATGATGCAGAGGCTTCCTGATTCTCCGATTCCTGAAATTCTTTGGGAGACTCAGGCGCATCATGAGACGATGAAGCATCTGCGGGATCTGATTCAGCATTGTTATGCACGTGGCGCGGGTGATCAAGCGTATGGCTTCATTGTGGATCAGATTCTGTGGGGCTTGAATCGTTATCGCAAGGACGGCAGCAGTGATGTGAATGTTCCGCTTTCGAAGAACCCTCCGCCCGAACCGTATCCGGGTGCAATGCAGGAGTTCGGAGATATCTTTAATCTGCAATTGTTGATGATGCATCCATACGACTATTGGGGTGATTTGTTTGCTGAATCACGGGTCGGGCGCGGCAGCAAGTTCTATCCGACTCCGATGCCGGTGGTGCGTGCAATGGTGGACATGACGTTCTCTGATGAGCGGCGAAACGCTGCTGATTGGAAAGAAGTCGCCGTCAAGAGCGCACATGATCCATGCATTGGAACCGGACGCATGATGCTGCTGACTGGCGATTATTGTTTGCGTCTGTCGGGGCAGGATGTCAATTACTTGGTGCTCAAGGCTGCAACGATCAATGCCATGCTCTATGTGCCTTGGATGGCGATGTCTGGTGAAGGCGTTGTCAAGGAGCTGATCGAAGCGGCTGAAGCGGATAAGGCGAAGAAGCCTTGAAAACGCCAAAGCGGTTGAAGCCTGGAAAAATCATCAGAATGCTGAGGTGGCGTCATGACATCAGCCAAAAGGAATTGTCGAATCGATGTGGCGTAAAACAGTCTTCTCTTTGCAGAATTGAAAGAGCAAGGCGACGGACTACGATGACATTGAGGATGTTCAGTAAAGCATTGCGTCAGATCGATTCTGATTATGTGCTTCTTGTTGGAAGAATGAAAAAAGAAGATGATGAGCTGACCATAGAAATCATGCAAGACAATGAGGGCATTTGGATTTTGAATGAAGATGAATGACGAGATGAGGGTGTTTTTTTCTTGACTCATCGGACAGTTTGTGTTGTAATGGTTACAGACTGAGTGAAAGGAATAGTGAAAGTGATGAAGCTGACCAATCAACAGAAGAGAACGGTGAGAAGAAGGGTTGAGGAGTTTGCGGGGAAGTTTTTTGTTCTCAAAGGCGGAAACTGCTATTTTCGTAGCGAGAGCGGATTTTGCGGTTTGCTCTCAAGGGGTGCGATGGACCCTGATTCTGTTTTTGTGGAATGTCCTCCGAATAATCCATCTGAAGCATATTACCCTAATGACGAAGGATTCGAATCTGAGACGTATCCTCTTGACTGTCCATTGCTTGGCGAGAAGCCTGTGACGATAACGTTTGAGTTTCCGTCGAAGCCTGACCTTGATAAACGAAAGGCGTGAACGGCAATGATGACCGACAGAGAATTGAAGAAATGGCGTGAGCAGACAGATTGGAATCCTCGATTCGTGAGGTTTGCGAAGGCGCATCACATGACGCCGTTTCAGGCGATTGTTGCATGCAAGACTTGTCGATATCAATCTATGATTCCATTTACGCAGTGGATAAGCAAGATGCTTTTCAGACATCTTAGAGAATGTCCTGAGAACAGGATTTGCGGAACGTTTCGCAGTCACGAAGTCTTTGATAATTGGATTGATCGTCAGATTGAAGAGGGTTTGGCAGCCGATTTTGATTTGTTCGGCGGCAGTTTTCAGGAGAAGTGAAGGATGAATCGGAAACAAGGAACATATCTTTCAATCGATCTGGACTATTGGATGGAAACGTCGAGTCGGAATCGTGGGTTGATCAAGGTGTTGAGACACATTCCTGAACATGTTTCTGTTATGGTGACTCATGATCATCAACATTTACTTCCACACATTCATAGATTCAAAAATACGGCTATAAGATTAATTAATATTGATGCACACAGTGATTTAATAACTGAAACAGGCAAGGATGAGATTGATTGTGGTACATGGGGGGCTGCTCCATATATAGGATGGGATAGAACATATGAATTTGTTTGGTGCTTTAATAGATATCATTCGTATACTTTGAAAAATGCAATTCTGAATGGTAGATGTGATATGTATGAGACTACATGCAATTTTTCAGAATTGGTCGAACTTCAAAATGGACATCCAAAATGGGAAGTGATCAGACATCGTCATGGAATTCCGCTTGTAAAAACAATGATGGATGTGGTTGGAGTCGGTATTGCAATTTCTTCTGATTATATTGTCGGTCATGAATGGAGTGGAGAACATCAAGCCGAAGTGTTTTGCCGACAGATGGGTTTCAGCCGAATGATTAAGCCAGGAGAATATTGGATGACGAGCGTTAAGATGATTCTCGGATTACTTGAGAAGACGAGAAAACCGTTTTGGCGCAAACCAAAAAAGCTGAAAGGAATCAAAGATTGGTGTTGGGGTTTGGTAAATGGAAAGATGGAGCCGTTTACAGGTTGGAATTGAAAGGGAATCGAACATGATGGACAAGGAAAAATGCCGGAAAGAAGTGCGTTCATTCATGGAGATGATTTTCATTGTGCTTGAGACGGCTTTCAGGATTGAATTCGATCAAGATGTTTGTGATCGTCAGCAGCAATGGACGTATGGGCTATTGGTGGATCAACAACTATGATCTGTTGACCGGCAAGGTGAAATGCGAGGGCGCTCAGGCGTTGCATTTGGTCGGTATTGTAAACGGGATGAATCGGAACAGGAATGCGCTGAACGATTGTGCTGAGTTTTTCAAGGCGCATCCTGAAGTTCTTCCTGAAGTGGAAGAAGAATGGATGGTTTGGGGCGCGTTGCCTGAACCTGAATGATAAAAAGTCTCTGCAAAACGAAAACGGTTGTATGGTGTTTTCAGAAGTTGGTTGGTTGCTCAAGAACATACCAGGAAAGGAATGCAGATCATGGTGACGCCTACGATCAAGAACGCAAACGGCAAGGTGGATCATCCGAAGGAACAGGCGATCATTCAAGAAGGAATGAAGGCGCGGCAGGCTGGGAAGAAGCTGCGTAAGTGTGGGTATCAGCGCAGCAAGACGAGCGGTTCGACGCGCCGTGAGCGGAAGTTGTGGCGTCTTGGATGGATGAGGGGAAATGCGTGATGGGAGACAAGCAGGCAATGGACGGCGTTGTTCTCGGCAGTAGGAATTTGAGAGCGGTTGAAGGGAACAGCGGGCTGATGTTCAATCTTGATTCTTGCGAGGAAGTGGAGAATGAGCGCGTCGTTGCGCTTGGGAAGAAACAGAGCGAACGGCGTTCATTGGCTACCGGCAATGATGTCGAGCATGAACGGCTGTTGCGAACGTCGAAGGGGAATTATATCATTCACAGGACGAATGATTACGAATCTACCGCTGCGAGTCCTGAAAAGTTCAGGCATGTTTCCGTGCGTGAAGCCATGGCGTGGATGTCGCTCAATCAGCACAAGATTCCTGAGCAGATGGAGCGGGATTTGTTGGAAGAGACGATTCTTTGAGGTTTGTGAAATGGGTGCAAAATGAACAGTCAAGCCAGGATGGGGCTTATTGACTTCTGGCTGAGCGGATGGAAGAAGGCATCAGCCAGTGGAATGAATCACGAATAGGGAGCGGCTGTCATGCAGGCTGCTGCAATGTCTGAGGTTGCGAGGGCGATTCAAGGGCTGACCGAGGAAGTGCGCGAACTTCGTTTGGCCATTCGAGAAAAGGAATAAACAGTCATGGGCTCTTGTGGATGCGCAGAAGTGAACGGTGATTTCAAGCTTGCCGGTCCTGATGGAACTGTCTATGTTCTTTCGGTCTATTCGGGATGCAGTGAGTGTCAGAGTCCTGCCGGTGTTTTTATTGATCGGGTTGAAGTCAAAGAAGATGAACATGGAGAATCATATTGTGATTCTGGTTTTGAATTGGACGCATTGCCGGAACTTTCTCTTGGCGACGGCGGTTTAAGAGGGATTCCGATTGTTGATCCTGATATCTTGAAAAACAAGATTGTCGAACAATTGGATCTTGACGACTTGGGATTGTTGGTTGAAGAATGTGTTTCGAATGATGATTATGATTTTAAAGATTCGATAGATATTATGTTTGATGAGATTATGAAAGAAATATTCCAGGGTGTTGTTATAGAATCATTCAAAAAATGGTCGAAAGAGGCGCGGACGAGTGATGACGAAGGAGACGCGGAAGATGGCTGACGCTGTGACGACCGAAGCCGACAGGCTGAGATTCGATAGGAATGAATGGAAGGAGATAGCGCGCAAACTGTTTGACGCTTTGCCTGATCCTACCAAGCTTGCGATGGCGGCTGAAGCGTTTGATGTTTTGCAGGACAAGTATGGACTGTGGGGCGGCAAGGATGGGGATCATTCGCAGCAGTCAAGAGATCATGAACGCGAAAGCGTTTGCGCTTTGCAGAAAGCATGATCTCATGCCGAAAGAATACAGGCTTTCCGAGTTGCCGAAAACAGATGAAACGACAGACGAGACGAAGAAAGGCGGGGCAGATGCCGGAAGTTGAAGATAGATGGGAAGAAAGGCGGAAAAAGCAAGAGGGGTGGATGGAGTTTTTCCATGACTATGGTGCGATCTGCGAAGTGTATTTCGAACCTTCTTTGCAAGAGGCTTTGCGGTTGTTGTGTGCTGACGAAACCGATCGGTACAGGATGGTTTCTATTACCGCCAAGCCGCAGTACGATTGTTTGAGAGGCGATGACGGCAGTTATGAATGGGTCAGCATCACGGCTCAGATGATTCATGTTGTAAAAAGCGTTGGCCCTCCGATGATGCACGGCGCGATGATGCCAGACGCTCAAAAGAAAGTTGAAATCAGCAGAGTGATGCTTCGCTATCATCCGAATCGCGGCGTGGTGCGTGATATGACTGGCTCGATTGATGTGGTCGGCTTGGTATTCCGTGCTGTTTGCAAAGCTGGCGAACAGACCGTTGAACGCTTTCAACGGTGCACTGAACCATTGTTCAAGTGTGAAGACGGCAGAGGGATCGAAGACGCGAATGGTGAATTGTGGTATCGAATGCAGATGGTTCAGTCGGAGAATGGAAGTTTGAAGCAGAAGAAGCTGTTTGCTCCGAAGCATCAGGATGAAGAAGTCTGTGCGAAGTGCAGGCACAATCTGTCATGTCCGATTGCGGCAGCGGTTGAGACTGGCGGTGAAGGGATTTGCAGAGGAGCGTTTGAATGATGTCTAAGGCAGCAAGATACCAAGTTCATCATGGCGATTGCTTTGAAGTCATGAAAGAAATGGAAGGCTCTTCGATTGACACAATCATAACTGATCCGCCATATGGTTTGAATTTTATGGGACAGGAATGGGATCACGGCGTTCCGGGAATTCCGTTTTGGACGGAAGCATTGCGCGTGGCGAAACCGGGAGCATTTTTGCTGGCGTTCGGAGGTACGCGAACATTTCATCGATTGGCATGTTCAATTGAAGACGCGGGTTGACAACAGTTTTTAAAAGTGTACTATAGAATACTAAGAAAGGTCATGTTGTAACATGAAAGGTAATGGAATCAAGCTTTCTGAGTGGGCGAAACAGAACGGATTGACCTATAAAGGTGCTTATCGATTATTTCGAATCGGCAAACTTCCTTGTCAGGTCAAACAGCTTGCAACTGGTACGATTATTGTTTACCCGGATCAAGAACAGCCTTCAAAGGTTGCACTTTATGGTCGTGTTTCATCTCATGATCAGAAAGATGATTTGAAGCGTCAAATGGAAAGGCTTCGTGGTTTTGCTGCTTCCAAAGGAATGATTATTGCAATCGAAAAATCAGAAATTGCTTCAGGATTGAATGGGCGCAGGAAAGGATTGTTATCGTTATTAAATAATAAATCTATATCAACTATTATTGTTGAATACAGAGATAGATTATCGAGGTTTGGTATTGAGTATATTGAAGCTTTATTGAATGCTTCAGGAAGACAATTGATTGTCATGAATGAAGGTGAACAGAAAGATGATATTGTACAAGATTTTATTGATATTGTTACTTCAATGTGTGCTCGAATTTATGGAAAGAGATCAGCGAAAAATCGTGCTAAACGAGCATTGCAGGCAACTAAAACAGAACAATGAAGATCCAACGTTCAACCAGATGCACGCTGAAGTTTTCGAATGCTGCTAAGCTGAGCAAGCTTGATGCAGTGTTGAAAGAGTACGGGCGTGTCGTGAATCGATTCATCGATTTGTTCTGGTTGAACTGTCCGCACAAGAACGATCTGTTGAAGCCGATTGTTGATTCAGTCGAAACATGGTTCAGTGCTCGATTAAGGAAGGTTGCGGCACGTGAAGCGATTGATCTGATTCAATCATCCAAGCAACGCAATAGAGATGCAGCGGTCAAACCGCATCACAAAAGCGATCGAATGCATGTGAGCAGCACGATTGCTTCGTTGAAGCCATCCAAGACAAAAGAGTTTGATTGCTGGCTGCATCTCTATTCGATCGGAAACAAAACAATCATTGATTTTCCAATCAAACTGCACAAACATTTCTATCAATTGGCTCAAAGAGGCAAACGCCTTGAATCCTACATTATAACCAAAGAATACATACAATTCTGTTTTGAAATTGAGACTGGACCGAAGAAGGAGAAGGATGCTTGCATTGGAATTGATACAGGGATCAATGCGCTTGCGAGCACTTCAACCGGAGAGCAGTTCGGTACTGACGTCAAACAGTATATCGAAAGAATCAACAGAAGACAGCACGGTTCCAAAGGACAGCAGCGCGCTGTAAGGCAACTCAGGCAGTACATGAACGAGATTGCCAAGCGGATCTGTGCTGAGGCTTCTTTGGTTGTAGTTGAAAACCTCAAAGGAATCACTCTCAATACCAAACGGCGATTGGTGAAGAATACTCGCCGCTCTATCGGACGCTGGAATGTTCGGTATTGGCTTTCAAGGCTCCAAATGACTTGTGAAGATATGAATGTTTCATTCAGAACAGTGTCGCCTTGGAAGACAAGCCAACGTTGCAGCGTTTGCGGCCATACCGATAGGAGAAACCGAAATGCTGAGAGGTTCGTCTGTCGGGAATGTGGTCACTCCGACAATTCAGATTTGAATGCCGCGACGAACATCCTCAATCGGTTCCTCACCGGAAAGTACGGTTCCGGTTGCAAACCTCTGAATCGTCCGATTGTTCCAACACAAATGGTACAACCATCAGTGTCGGAACAGAATG